>SXGS01557401.1_pt1 | contig 45185 bp, 31 predicted proteins | sample 3174681 | NCBI WGS metagenome assembly SXGS01 (sample SAMN11356861, study PRJNA531348) | freshwater metagenome | isolation source: freshwater sample F1-80 | place: China: Fuxian Lake, Yuxi | collected 2017-12-25 | reverse complement strand
GTGAGTCCTTGCGGATGCTCACGAAGACGAGGTTGTGGAAGACGCCTTCCGCCGGCAGCGCGATGTCCACGATCTCGGGAAAATTCATCTTGAAGATCGGCAGGAAGAGCTTCACGGACGCGCCGCCGATGTAGAAGTCTTCCATCGGCGGGATGCCGACGATGGTCGCTGGATAGACGGCGTCCTTGCGGTGCGTGATGGCGGTGACATGGAAGACGGGATACGGTTCGGGCAAGGTGTAATAGCCGGTGTGGTCCCCGAATGGGCCTTCTTCGCGCAGAGGCTCGGTCGGATCAACGTAGCCTTCGATGACGAAGTCGGCGTTGGCGGGAACTTCGAGATTGTTGGTCTCGCATTTCACGAGTTCCACGGATTTCTTGCGGAGATAGCCAGCGAGGAGAAACTCATCCAAGCCGTCCGGCAACGGGGCGGTGGCGGCGAAGGGGAACATCGGATCGCCGCCCAGGAAGATGCTGACAGGCATGCGTGCGCCCGTCTCGTAGTAGCGGCGACCGTGGCGCGCGCCGACCTTTTGGAGCTGCCAGTGCATGCCAGTGGTGCGGCTGTCATAGATTTGGATGCGATACATGCCGACGTTGCGCTCGCCGGTGTCGGGATCGTTGGTGACGACGCACGGGAGGGTGATGAATCGTCCGCCGTCGAGCGGCCAGCATTTCAAGATGGGAATGTTCAGAAGGGACGGCGGTGTCGGCGATGTCCCCTGCCGCCAATCGGGCGCTGGCGGCCAACTGCTTGCGGACGGGGGCGAGTCAAACTTGTGGATCACTTCCTTGCAGGCGCCGTCCTTCACCACCTTGGGCTTGGCGTGGCGGAGGTCGATCGCGAGGGAGAGCAGTTTCATTGCCTCCCTCATGGAGGTGGGCGGCTTGGCTTTCATGAGCGCTCCCAGTTCGGCAGCGACTTCATCCACCGAATTGGCCCCCATGCTCATGGCCATGCGCTGGTGGGAGCCGAGCGTGTTGATGGCGACAGGAAACGGCGAGACAACGCCGTTGACAGTGGGTTTCTCAATGAAAAGGGCCTTGCCGCCGCCGGGCTTCTTCATCTCGCGGTCGGCGAGCTCGGTGATTTCCAGCTCGGTCGAGAGAGGCTGCGGGATGCGTGTGAGTTCGCCTGCTTGCTGAAGCGCATTCACCCAGTCGCGAAAAGAATCGAATGCCATACGGGCGCGAGGTTAGCAAAGTGGCCCGGCGAGGCAAAGCACGTCCGGTCAGCCGCCGGGCGTCGCGCCGCGCAAGCGCGGCAACAGCGGGCGCAGCACCTTCTCCAGACGCGTGGCGAAAAGGCGGTAGCCTTCGTCGTTCGGATGGATGGCATCGGACATGAGAACGGGCTTGAAGGCGATGCCGCGCAGGAAGTCGGGCACGTACAGAACGCCCTTCTCACGGGCGAAGCGGGCGAAATGTTTCTCGTTCTTGTCACGGAGCGAGGCGCTGCGGATGCCGATGAGCACTACGAAACTTCCTTCAGCTTGCAGCCGGTCAATGATGGCGCCGAGGTTGTCGAGCGTGCTCATGAGTGGAATCTGCTTCAGCGAGTCATTTCCTCCAAAGCAGAGCAGCACGACGCGCGGCCGCTGTTGCGCGACGGCGTCGAGGCGCCTCAGTCCATCTTCCGACGTTTCCCCGCTAACACCGAGGTTGAGGATGGGGATGGCCAGGTTCTGGCCGAGAACAGCGGGATACGACTGGCCTTGGCTCGCACCGTAGCCTTGGGTGAGGCTGTCGCCAAAGGCGATCCACGGACCGGTGGCGAGAGGAGGGAGATTAACGGGCACGGGCGGGCCGCTAAACCACCAGCCGCACGCAGCGGCTGCCATCGCGGTCCCGAATATCCAGCAGAGCCTGCGCGGGGTCATGTCGGCGGAGGGGGGCTTGCCGTCACGGCGCGATGTGCGCCAACCGCCCGCGTAGTTTTGACGGCGGGGAGGGTAGAACTGATGGCAATGGGCGTTTCACGGCTCAATGCGAATCCTGACTGTTCCGAACCCTTGCCGCAAGAATCAATCGTTGCAGGTGCTGTAAGCCCGCCCACCCTCGGGCCTCCGAGCACGCAACAGGAGGGAATCCTTTCCCGCAATCCCGTAGAAGAGCGTTGGCGGCCCGAAATCTGACACCAGCCCGGCACTGCCGAACCTCCAGATGTCCGTAACGCTCAGCAAAAACTCAGCCAGACACCCCGATTCATCCCACCACTGGCACATGCGCTGGAGGAGGGTCAAGGTCGCGTGTCTTCTCCCGCAGACCGACTCTGCGCGGACGTTCGGTAGTCATGTGGCAATAGAGTGGAGCCGGCTGATGGTGCATCCGCGAGTTGTCGGTGGAACGCGACTGTGCTGAAAGCCAGTCGCAGCAGCATCTCAGGCTCGCTATCACGCCAAACCTGCTGCGGCTGGTGCTTCGCACACAACCGCGCTCCGGGCTGCCAGCCAAATTCACCGTCAACCTGCGGATGCACTGGCCGGCTGAAAGGCTGAAAAAGAATCTTGGCATCCTGGTTGATTTAGTGCCTATTTATTCTCTAGACCTAGAATGAAAACAAAATTTTTATGCTCGATATCCTTGGACGCCTAGATCCGGCAAGTGGGCATTGTGATGGCATTTCTCGGCGTTCATTTCTGAAGGTCGGTGGCATGGCTGCGGGCGGCTTGTCGCTCGCTCAATTGCTCGCCCTTGAGGCCGGGACTAAAAAAGGCGCCTCGCACAAGGCGGTCATCAACATTTATTTGCCGGGGGGGCCGCCGCACCTCGATATGTTCGATCTCAAGCCCGAGGCCCCTGCTGAGGTGCGCGGCGAATTCAAGCCCATCAAAACAAATGTGGCGGGGATGGAAATTTGCGAATTGTTCCCGCAGTTGTCGAAAATGGCGGACAAGTTCGCGATCATTCGATCCATTGTGGATTCTGAGGGAGACCATGATTGCTTCCAGTGTATGACTGGCCGCACCCGGCGCGGTGTCGCGCCTCCGGGTGGCTGGCCGGCTTTTGGCGCGTGGGTCTCCAAACTTCAGGGTGCGCGTCCCGGCATGCCGGCTCACCTGTCCATGATGTATCCGACCGGACACCGGCTCTGGGGCGAGCCTGGCAATGGTGGATTCATCGGACCCGCTCACGCGCCGATGGCGCTGGTGGCGAAAGATCCCAATGCCAAAGCGGCGAACATGACGCTGGATGGCATTCCCCTGGAACGATTGCGCGACCGGGAGGCGCTCCGTGCATCCATCGACCATTTTCATCGTAAAGCCGATCACACGGGAGTCATGGAAGGGATGGATACGTTCCATCAACAGGCATTGGATTTGCTGGCAGGCGGCGGCGTAGCGAAAGCCCTGGATCTCTCCCGGGAAGATCCGCGAATCTTGGAGCGCTATGGTCCTAACGATTCGCGGTATCGACGCGATGGCGCGCCGCGCATGGTGCAAAGCTTTCTGCTCGCCAGACGGCTCGTCGAAGCGGGGGCGCGAGTCGTATCGCTCAATTACAGCCGCTGGGACTGGCACGGCGGGGATGGAATGAACTTCGAAGAATCGCGTGCCGAATTTCCTTATCTCGACATGGGATTATCGGCGTTGCTCACCGATCTCCACGAGCGCGGACTGGATCGGGACGTGTCGGTCGTCGTTTGGGGTGAATTTGGACGCACGCCCAGGATCAACAGCATGAACAGTCGTGACCACTGGCCGAAGGTGACCTTCGCATTGCTCGCTGGAGGAGGGATGCGAACCGGCCAGGTCATAGGCGCCACGGACCGCCATGGGGCGGAAGTCACCCATCGGCCCGTGAAATTCCAGGAAGTTTTCGCCACCCTCTACCACAATCTCGGAATCAATCTCCAAGAGGCGACGGTCAACGATACACAGGGGCGCCCACACTATCTGGTGGACCCTGGCATTGAACCAATCAAAGAACTGGTCTAAGGGAGGAGGACTCTGGGAATCGGAGCCATCGCTGGACCAATTTTACACGATTCATCCCACTCCAATCCATCGAATTGGATCGTGGGAACCCCTTGCACCTTAAAACGGCAGTTGAACCTCGTGGAGATTTGCTAAAGTCTCGATGAGAAAGGGTGGACGAAGAGCCAGACCCATCTCCCGTGGATCTGGTGAAGCTCCGCTAGGGGCAATCGCCGTCTTAAGCTTGTTAGACTGGGTCCGGTCCGGCGAGCAGGCTCTTGCCCCAGGCCGGCCGGAAGAGCCAGAACAGTCTTTCTTTTGCTGCAGAACTGAATCGATGGCTCCAGACTGCAATCCCCCTTCATTTCAAGAACAGGTGTTGGTGAACGCGGGGCGGCGGTTTTTTATCCTCCGAAATTGGTCGATGCCATCCCTGTTGTGGTTTCGCCAATTTAGGTGGAGCGCAGCGCGGGGCAGAAAGTAGGATAAACCTTAAAAGGGCAGTTGAAGCTCGGGGAGATCTGCTAAAGCCTGCATGAAAAAGGTTTGACGAAGAGCGAGGCCTATCCCTTGTGGATCTGGCGAACATTCGCCAGGGGCGACTGCCATTTTAAGGTTTAAGGTTAAGGACGGGAAGGAGATTTGGCATGGACGCGACAAAGGAGTTACTGGCCATGATCGCCTCGGCGCTGGTGATCTTCCTGGCGTTGATGTGGATCGGGCGGAGGTTGAAAAAGGGGCTGCAACTCGACATTGGAGCGAGCTACCAAATTCTGGCTGCTTCAGTGGCGCTGCTGGTGCCGCTTTCGTTCGTGGAAGGCGCCCTTGAATTCAAACGGGCGTTGCATGGGAGCGCGATCCTTTCCGGAACCTTCTTTTTCCTGGCCGTTCTGAAACGCGCGCTTTGGAAAGGCCAATTCCAGGAAAAACGCGGGGCCGGGATCTCAAAATTCGCGAGCGATCTGATGTCCATTACACTCGTCACGATCGCGATGGCTGTGGTCGCCAGCTGGGTTTATGGCATTCGGATTCCCGGCTTGCTGGCTGGATCGGGCGTTGTGGCCATCATCCTTGGCCTCTCGATGCAGGAGACGCTCGGTAATATCATCTCGGGTTTGTCACTCCAGTTCGAGAAGGCATTCAAAACGGGGGACTGGCTGATCGTGGGGGATCGCCACGCGGAAGTGATGGAGATCAACTGGCGGTCAACCCGTTTGCGGGCGACGGACAATGTCTATTTTGACCTCCCAAACAGCCAGCTCGCGCGCCAAACCGTTGTGAATCTAAGCTATCCTCAACGGGTTCACGCGATGCGGATATCGGTGCGGGTCGAGAATGACGCGCCGCCCAACCGGGTCCGCACGATGTTGCTGCATGCCGCCGCGGGCGCGACTGGCGTCCTGGCGGAACCCGAACCCAAAGTGTTCCTCAATTCATTTGGAGAATCGTGCATTGAATATGAAATCAAATTTTGGCTCGAGGATCAGGCGATTTACCATGAAATCCGGGACGCCATTCTAACCAATATTTGGTATGAGCTGGATCGCGCGGGCATTCGGCTGGCCTTTGCGAGGAGGACGATTCAGGTCGACCCGCGGACCCACAGAGATGGGGCAACACTTGCGGACACGATAGGGCGGGCGGTGCGCGAGCAGCCGCTCTTCCAGTGCCTCGGGGACCAGCAAACCCAGGATTTGCTCGCCGCTTCGCGAAGCCTCCGTTTTGGACGCGGGGAAAAAATCATCGAGCAAGGGTCAAGCGGCGCCTCGATGTTCTTGCTGCTGGAGGGAGAAGCAAACGTGCTGGTCCGCAGGGATGGCCATGCGGACCGGGTCGCCACGTTGCGGGCGGGAGATTGCTTTGGCGAAATGTCCCTCCTGACCGGCGAAGATCGAAGCGCCACGGTCGCGGCGAACAAAGACTGTGCCGTGGTTGAAATTGGAAAGGAAGCCATGGGACGCCTTTTGCAGCGCAATCCAAGCCTGGTGCAAAAGCTGAGCGAACTGCTGGCGCAACGCCATCTGGAAAACGTTCGAGTGGTTGCCGGCGGGGCCGAAAATTCCAGCCACGCAAACGAGACGGAGGAGTCGAAAAAGACCTTTCTGGCGAAACTGCGTTCGTTTTTCTCGCTATAGAGCGGCCTCCAGGCTGGCGCACAACGTCTTCAAGATCTGAACGCGCGCGAACTTTTTATCGTTCCCGGCCACGAGAGTCCAAGGGGCGTTGCCCGTGCTGGTGTGGGCGACCATGTCGTTGACCGCGTCCTTATAAGCGCCCCACCGCTTGCGATTGCGCCAGTCCTCGGCGGTGATCTTGTGGCGTTTGTAGGGGGTGGTTTCACGCTCCCGAAAGCGGCGCAATTGCTCCTCCTTGCTGATGTGAATCCAAAATTTGGCGACAACGATCCCGTAGGTGGCGAGCTGCTCCTCGAAATCGTTGATCTCGAGGTAGGCGCGTTTCCATTCATCCGGACGCGCAAATCCTTCGACCCGCTCTACCAAAACGCGCCCATACCAGGAGCGGTCAAAAATCAACATTCGTCCCGCGCGAGGCAGGTGGCGCCAGAAGCGCCAGAAATAATGGTGCGCCCGCTCTTCGTCCGTCGGGGCCGCGACGGAAACTATATGGTACAGCCGCGGATCGACGGCCGCGGTGACACGGCGAATGGCGCTGCCTTTGCCTGCGGCGTCCCAACCTTCGAATAGGGCAACCACGGAAACTTTTTTGCGGCTGGCAGCCCAGGTTAGCTCCGTGAGCCGCCCCTGCGCTTCAGCGACCTGGTCACGGTAATCGCGTTCGGAGAGCTTTTGGCCGAGGTCGACACGGTCCAGAATATTCTTGCCTCCCCGTTCCATGGGCGGCGGTTCGACCGGGGCGGATTTCGAAACCGGGGCGGCCCGAAGGCGCTCCGTGATGCTTTTGAGGAGGATTCTCCCGGCGGTGAGTTCGCGAAAACGGCGGTCGGCGGCTTCGATGATATGCCAGGGCGCATGGCCGGCGTCGGTCCGGCGAATGGCGCGCTCGCTGATCCTGGTGAATTTGTCGTAAAGCTTGTAGTGCTTCCAGTCCGCGGCGATCACTCTGGAACGGGTGCGTGGATCCGCCTCGAGTTTGGTGAGCATTTGTTTCTGGGCTTTTTTGGCGATGTGAAACCAGAACTTCACGATCAGCGCGCCGTCATCGGCCAGCATCTTCTCGAAAAATGCGATGCGATCCAGTTCGCTGTCGAGACGGCCATTTTTGATCTTTCCGTAAACGCGATCAATGATGGGAGCGGTGTACCAGGAACCGAACAGGACGCCGATGCGCCCGCGCGGCGGCAACACCCGCCAAAAGCGCCAGTAAGGCGGACGTTCCCTCTCTTCTTCGTAGACCTGCCAAAACGAGTGCGTTTCCACGCCTCGGGGATCGAGCCATTCGTTCAAGCGATGCACCACCTCCCCTTTTCCGGCGCCGTCGGCGCCGGAAACAATGACGATGACGGGAATCTTTGTTTTGGAGAGGGCGAAGTGCGCCTCCAACAAGGCGGTCCTCAGTTTCGGAGCGGCCACATCGTACTGCCGCTTGGAAATGCTTTGCCCCAATTCCGCGGCTTCAAACATAAGCGGCGCCTTCCCGTTGGCTGGAACGGTCCACGACAGCCCGGACGGCATCGCGAACGCGGCCCCACACGGCGGGCACATCGCCGTGTCCATCCGCATCGAGCAACAGGCCCCGCGACCGATAATAATCGATGACGGGTTCTGTCAGCTTGTGGAATGTTTTCAAACGAGCCCGGACAGTTTGAGGCTGATCATCGTCGCGCTGGTAGAGGACGCCGCCGCATTTATCGCAAATCCCAGGGCGCCCGGGCGGCCGGAAATGAGTGTGAAACGACGTTTCGCATTGCGAGCAGAGGAGCCTTCCGGAAAGCCGCTCGACGAGGTCCTCGTCCGGGACATGGATGTAGACGACGGCTGTCAATGTGTGGTCAAGCCGGGCGAGAATAGCGGTCAGGGCCTCGGCTTGGGCGAGTGTGCGCGGGAATCCGTCGAGGAGAAAACCCTCTTGGGAGAATTGTGCTAGGCGGGCTTCGACCATGGCATCAGTGACTTCATCTGGAACCAATTCACCGCGATCCATGTACGCGCGGGCTGACTGGCCGAGGGGAGTATGATGTTTCAGATGGTCGCGAAACAACTCGCCGGAGGAGACGTGACAAAGGGCAAATTCTTGTTTGAGATATTCCGCCTGGGTGCCCTTGCCCGACCCGGGGCCGCCTAGGAGGACTAGATTGATCAAGTTCATTGGTCTGAATACTCGTCACCTGCTGAACCAGTATCCACCGCGCCCCCCTGTCGTTCCTCCCGAACCTTGCGATTCGCTGGGCCAAAATTGACGTTGAACTATTTGAGAAACGGGCCTTGCAAGGCCTTCGAAGCGCTCTTGAGGATCTTTTTCTCGAGAGCAATCCGGCGCTCGGAAAGCGCGCGCGCCACGGGTTTGATGGCGCCGGCGACGCGCTCTTCAGCGATGGCCAGATCATGAACGGCGCCCAGTTTTTCCTGCAGGCCGTCAACCCGGCGCAACCGGTTTCGGCGGCAGGGCAACCCGATCTCGCGCGCCAGTTGAAGTTGCAGCAGCAACCACTTGGCGCGTTTGCGCAGATCATGAAAATCCTCGACGCGGCGGCGCTGGCGCGCCGTGACCAGAGCGGCCTTTGCTTTGGAGCGAGATGATTTCACTCCTTGCGCGAAGAGTTTTGGCAGGTCCATGGATTTTTTGGGAAACGGCCAGCCTTCAACAATTCGGTCGAGCATCTTCCTGGATCGCCTCAGTTTCGCCAGAGCGGTGGAACGGCCCGAATCTTCGAGGTGAGCGTGGATCCATTTTTCGACTTCACCGTGCACACCAATGGGCTGGCCGACCGCGCGAAGCTGCTCGCCTATGACGTGGGCATCCCGGTGGCCGGCCAGCATGGCAGCGGAGGATTTGATGCGGTGTTTTAAGAGGTGACAGGCGCGGGCGGAAAGGCACGGGCGAAACAAACGGAGCGCCGCGGCAAGGCGCTTGCTTTGGGCGCGGGCCCGATGAACGTTGCGCGCGAAGGCGTGTCCAGAGACGTCGATCTCTCCGTTCCTGGCCAGCAAGGCTGCGCGCGCCGCTTCGAACCCCGATTTCACACCTGGAGCATAACCGATGGTGGCCTCAACACGATCCAATTCTGCGCCAGCCGTGTTGAGGACGACGAAACCGCACTCCCGGTCACTCACGACCAACGCCTGGCGCCGAGCCAGGCGAACGGCCTGCTCGGCCAAGAAGAAGATGCGCGAAGCTGGTCAGCTCCTCGAAAAAGGCAGATCAAGATGGATGGATGGCTAGGCCGAGGCGCGGATCGCCTCCCCAGAGGCCGCGCCCAAGCACACACTCCCAGGAGCGCTGTGGCGGGGCGTTTCCATGGGTGCTCAGTCACGTCATCAGATCGGTCACGACACGCGCCCCGGTCACTTCGGAATCGGTTGCAGTCTCATTCCTTCCCGCGTGGACGAAAGCGAGTTTGTGATGATTGAGTCCCATTTGGTGAAGGAGGGTCGCGTGAAGGTCCGAGACGGCAACCTTGTTCTCGACGACGCGGTAGCCCAGTTCATCGGTCTCGCCGTAGACAAACCCGCGCTTGAAACCGCCTCCCGCCAGCCAAAACGCGCCGGCATGGCGGTTATGATCGCGCCCGCCCTGGCCTTGCGAGATCGGCAACCGCCCAAACTCTCCGCCCCAAAGAACAATGGTCGAGTCGAGCAGACCACGGGCCCGCAGGTCCTGCACGAGCGCCGCACTCGGTTGATCCGTCGCCGCGCACGCTTTGGCCAAGCCGCCTTTGACATCGCCGTGGTGATCCCAATTCGCATCCTTCACCGGCGCAAAGACGAGGACGAAGCGCACCCCTGCCTCAACGAGGCGCCGTGCCATCAACACGCGTCGGGCGTAACCGGCCAGAGAGGGGTTCGCGCTCTCCAAGCCGTAGAGCTTTCGCGCCGCGTTGGATTCGGAACTCAACTCCGTGACTTCGGTGGCCGCGAGCTGCATTCGAGCGGCCAGTTCGTAGTTGCGAATGCGGGCATCGAGTTCGGTTTCATAGGGATGCAGCGCTTGATGCCGGCGGTTCAGTTGCGCGAGGAACTCGAGGTTGCGGCTCCGCACCGTCGAGTTCACCGGCACGGAGGGCTGGAGATTCTGCACGGGCATTCCCGTCGGATTGAACTCGGTCCCTCCGAAGATCGGTGACATCCAGCCCGGCTGATACATCAGTTTGCCACTGGTTGGGAAGCCCTCGGGATCACGCAAAACCACAAACGCAGGAAGATTCTGGTTCTCGGTGCCGAGGGCGTAGCTGATCCACGCCCCAAGAGTCGGCCGACCGGGCAGGATTTTGCCGCTCGCAAATTGGATGATGGCCTCGGTGTGATTGTTGTTGTCGCTCACCATCGAACGAACGAGGCAAAGTTCATCCGCCATCGAACCGATGTTCGGCATGATCTGAGACAGTTCCATGCCGGAAGCGCCGTAGCGGCGGAACGGATGAACCGAACCGAGCAGCTTGTTCGTGTTGCCCTGCTGGAAGGTTTCAAAGTTCCCGTGGTGGGCCTCTCCGCTGCGACGCTCCAGCTCGGGTTTGCGATCAAACAAGTCCATGTTGCTCGGTCCGCCAGTTTGCATCAGCATGATCATGGATCGGGCTCGCGGCGCGGAGTGGGGCGGCCGCGGCCGGAGGTCCAACGGAGAAGTCGCACACCTCGCGGCAACGGTGGCGCCCTCGCCCAGCAACGGAGCCAGTGCCATTGATCCCAAGCCGAGGCCGGTGCGGCGAAGCAGTTGGCGCCGGGACAAGCCCCGACTCGCCCTCTCGGCGAAGAAGTCCTGCCGGGCGTTGGACGTGTTGACTTTGATATTCATAACCTGGTTGCTCGAGCGTGCCCCCGCGGGATTTCCCGGCTGCCGGGTTCCGGACTCAGTTCACGTACAGAAATTCGCTTGTGTTCAGCAGCATTTGGCAAAACGCAACCCACGCTTGATGGCTCCTCTGGGGCTCCCGCAGCGTGTCCGCCTTGAAGTTGACGGACTGCTCGGCGAGAAACGTCAGGCTCCATTCAATTTCTTCAGCCGCTGGCTTGCGGCCCAAGGCGGAAAGGAAAGCGTGTTCGATTCGTTGCCGCGAGTCGGGCGCTCCCTGGGCAAGCCGATCAGCCATGGAGCCGGCCTGTTCCACCACGAACGTGTCGTTCAGCATGGTTAACGGCTGCAAGACGACGCTAGAGCTCATCCGACGCGAGCATGTTGTATTGAGGATCGGCTGGTCGAAACTGCTCAGGATCGGAAGATGAAAATTGCGCCGGGTGAGCAGGTAAATGCTGCGACGCCATCGGCTGGTCGGTGTCGGCATTTTGTCATCGGACGGGAGGGCGGCCGAGCCATCGGGAAGATTGATGATGGGCACCGCCGGGCCAAACATCGTTCGGTCCAGTTTGCCGCTCACTGCGAGAATCGTATCACGGACAATCTCGGATTCCAGCCGCCGCATCCGCTGCCGCCACAGCAGACGGTTTTCCGGGTCGACCTTCACGGCGCGGCGTGTCTTTTCCGTATCGTTCCCGCCGAGTCCCTGGCCGCACGCATCGGCCGCGGCGGCGTTTGGCGTCCTTGCGTCGGCGAGAGAATCACCGCCTGGGGAAGAGACCGACGACTGCCGATATGCCTGCGTCATCACCATCAATTTGATCATGTGCTTCAGCTGCCAGCCCGACTCGATAAACTCGCAGGCCAGCCAATCCAGAAGAGCCGGGTCTGTGGGCGGCAGCCCGCTGGCGCCGAAGTTGTCAGGCGTGGGCACGATCGGTTCACCGAAGAGTTGCTGCCAGCAACGATTCATCCAGACGCGCGCATGGAGGCCAGCCGGAGCGCCGTTCGTGTCGGTCAGCCAGCGAGCAAACTCCTGGCGGCGTCCGGTCGAATCAGCCCTGGCCTCGCCGCTCTGGGGCAAGACCCCATCGGACTCGGAACGGCACAGCACGGCCAGCAGGCCGGGGTCGACGCGTTTCCCGCGCTGCTCATAATCGCCTCGCCGGAAAATGAAGTCACGCGGGGGAGGGCCGCTTTCTATAAACGCGCGAATATTTTCCCACCTCTGTTTCTGTTTGGTCAGCGTGGCGGCGATTCCACCGAGGCTTTCGATCGCGCCGCGTTCCTGCGCGTTCAACCCTGAGCTGATGTCCTCGGCCGTCACCCTGAGCTTCTCCGCAAACTGTTTCAGCAGGCCCTTCTGCGTCTCGTTGCGCTTTTCCGCCGGAACCTCGAAGGCCGCCTTCACCTCGAGCCGGTTCGTCGCCGGAAGTTCGATCAGCCTGGCATCCAGAACCCGATTTGTGGCGATGTTGAGAAGGCGAGCCAGTTCGTTGGTTATGGGTTGGATTCGACGCTCCAATTCGGCGTTGCGCTGATGGATGGCCGCCTGTTCCTTGGCGGAAACGTCGGGCACTTCACGATCCTTCGGCTGCAGCCAGGCTTGCGCGTTCAACGCCGGTGTAAACAAGGCCATCAAACGGTAGTAGTCGCGCTGCGGAATGGGGTCGAACTTGTGATCATGGCAGCGGGCGCATTGCAAGGTGAGGCCGAAGAGGCTGGAGCCGACTATTTGCATCGTGTCAAAGAGGACCTGGTAACGAAATGGCATCTTGTTGAGATCCACCTCGTGGGTGTCGTCGATCGCGGTCCGCAAGTAACCGGTCGCGATCAACCCTTCGCGGTGCTCCTCCGTAAATCGATCCGCCGTCCGCCAGTCGCTGAGTTCATCGCCCGCGATCTGCTCAATGAGAAATCGGTCCCATGGTTTGCCGTTATTGAAGGAGCGGATGACGTAATCCCGGTAGCGCCACTTGCTCTCGCCGAGGATGATTTGCTCCGCGTTCTGATCATTGCCCGTCACATCGACGTAGCCGGCCAGATCAAGCCAGTGCCGCCCCCAACGCTCGCCGAAATGAGGCGACTGAAGCAGGCCGTCCACGACCTGTTCATAGGCTTCCGAGGAACCCTTCCCGATGAAAGAATGGATTTCTTCGGGCGCAGGGGGCAAGCCGGTCAAGTCGAGGTGAATCCGGCGCAACAGCGTTGCGGGGTCAGCCTGAGCCGAGAACGTCAATCCACTCCCCGCCAGTTTTTGCAGCAAGAAAGCATCAATGGGTTTGGTGACCGGGGGCGCTGCTGTGGCGAGCGCCGGAAAAGCAGGGCGAACGGGCTTCCGAAAGGCCCAGTGCTGTCGATGCTTTTCGGTCACCAGCTCCGGTTCGGGTTCGGAACGATCCTTCGAGTGGCTTAAAGGGATGCCGTATTTTGCGCCCAGGTGTTCCTCCACGGCCGAACGTTCTTTGTCCGGGAAGGCGCGGTTGTAGATCAGGACTTCCGCGATGTCCCCGCCAAGCGAACCCATGACGGCATGCGCGCGGCCAAGTAAGACGCTGAAGTCGGCCCGGTGGCGGAGGTCGGGCGAGGCCGGAGTCCCGGAGCCCGGCACAGCATCGATGACTTCGCCATCGATAAAAATGGAGGACGTGTCGCGCATCGCGCCCGGCCGTTTCGTGAGAGTGATGACGCGCGGCTGATCATAGGAGGAAGTGAAGGAACCAGGCCGGCCCAGAAGCGCGTCGCGCTTGAACCCACCCGCGTGATCGAGCCGGTGCCGGCCCTCGGGAGTGCGGTCGATTTCCAGCAACGCAGCGCCCGGCCGGCCTGGTGTTGTATTCGACGCGTCGAGCGCCTCGCCAATGCCAACGATGACGGCCCGGCCCGATGCGTCCTGATACTTCAGATTCGCCACCACGAAAATCGTCAAAGCCGCATCGCCGCTCAAGTCCACGGGACGATCGCCCGGCGTGGCGAGGCCGTTGTCCTGGCTGAAGCGAACGGCCGGATGGCCATGGATCGTGCTGGACTTCACAAATGACGGCGGCGTACCGACTCCGTCGTGAACTCCGATCGTGGGCGACGCATCGCGCCGGTGCCCGCTGTAGTCCGGCCAACGGAAGACCGGCGCTTGGTCCTTGAGAGGCAGCGTGTCGGCGCGAAACCAGAGCTGCAGATTCGGGGCAAGCGCCGGGTCGTTTGGAGCCAGGCTGGCCGGTCGAGCGTTCTCCGATGACCGGACCGGGGGTTCGCCTCCAAAAAGAAGAGCACTTGGGACGATGACACCGGATACAACGGATAAAACGGCCCCTCTTGTTGCCCGGAGGACTCGGGAGAGCCATCGTGTTCGGCTCGCCCGAGCGCGGCCGGGAAGACACCGCTGGTCGATGGAAACTGCCGGGCGAGTTAGTCTGGCAACTGGGGAATGCACGGAGAAGCCGTGATACGATTCCGTTCGTCAATCGGCAAGTCTAATACGAATCCATTGATCCACTGGCCGGAATCCGTCTTTGAAAAAGCGGCTCAAAATCATTGCCAGATCAGGCGCGATTGGTGACATTACACACCATGAAACCCCGCCGATTCGCTCGTTACGCCCCCCTGCTCTGTACGGTCTGGTGGGCGCTCGTTTCCCTTCTCACCCCCAATGCTCTGGCCCAGAGCGCCAACGCGGCAAAGAAGCTCACCAAGGCGGACATCGACCGTTGGATGACGGAACTGTCCAACTGGGGCCGCTGGGGCAAGGACGATCAACTAGGGGCAATCAATCTGATCACCCCGGAACGGCGGCGCGAAGCGGCCCGCCTCGTTCGCGATGGAGTGTCGGTTTCGCTGGCGCATGACGCGGTCACCCAGCGGGCGGCGGACTGCCTGACGCCTTACACGCACCAGGTGCTCCCGCGCGGCAGCGGTGACCCGGAGAGTGTCAGCGACATGATCAGCGTGAACTATCACGGCTATGTGCATACTCACATCGACGCCCTATGCCACATCTATTACCAGGGCAAAATGTACAATGGCTTCACGAAGGACGCGGAGGTGTCCGACACCGGATCCAAGAAGTGCGGGATCGATCAATTGAAGGACGGCCTGATGGGCCGCGCGGTTTTGTTTGATATCCCGCGATTGAAAGGAAAACCCTACCTCGATCTCGGCGAGGCGATTTATCCGGAAGATCTCGATGCCTGGGAAGCTCGGGCCGGCGTCAAAGTCCGGACAGGCGATATTGTGCTGATCCGCACCGGTCGTTGGGCCCGCCGGGCGGCATTGGGCCCCTGGGACATGTCCTCATTCGCGGGCCTGCACGCGTCGTGCATGCCATGGTTCAAACGGCGAGACATCGCCATCCTCGGCAGCGATTCGGCGAGCGACGTGATCCCGTCGCAGATCGAAGGCGTGACGATGCCGGTGCACCAAATTACGGTTGTGGCGATGGGCGTGTGGATCTTGGACGTGCTGGATCTGGAACGAGCGGGCAGCGAATGCCAGCAGCGCAATCGCTGGGAATTTATGCTGACGGCGGGGCCGCTGCGCATCGTGGGCGGAACGGGTTCACCCCTCAATCCGATCGCGACGTTCTAAGTTCAACAGGGTTCCGGCCTCTGGCTATGCGCGAAACAGGCGCCTAGCCTTGAGGATCTGTAACGAATGAGCAACGGCGCCTGAGTTCGAAACAAAGAACCAGCGAATGAGACTCATCGCGAAAGCACATTGGAATAAGTTCAAAAAGATTCATTAATTTACCTATGCAAACATCACCTCTGCCGGGTCGGATTCACAGAAGGCCATGGGCTTTCACACTGATCGAATTGCTGGTGGTGATCGCCATCATCGCCATCCTGGCCGGGATGTTGTTACCGGCCTTATCCAAGGCCAAGGCCTCGGCTCACCGCAGCATGTGCCTCAACAACAAAAAGCAATTGATGTTATCGATGACTTTGTACGCGAATGACTTTCAAGACTCGCTGCCCTTTCATGGAGCGGGGCCGTTGCCGGTCATATCCTGGCTCTGCAAGTTTCCGCTCAAATCTCCCGTGACCAGCACTGGGGTCTTGAGCGGGCAGTGCTACCCCTATCTGCAAAGCGAAAAGGTTTTCAGGTGCCCCTCGGACAAAACCAACAACATCTTCTTCAAACAGCGGTACCTTCAGTGCACAAGCTATATCATGTTAACCACCAGCCAGCCGGATTGGGCCATTCCGGGCATGGCCGTCGGGCAGAAGCTGAGCCGCTACCGAGCCGACGACATCCTGATGATGGAACCCGACCACCGCAACCCCGGTCCTCTCTTCAACGATGGCGCCAACGATCCCATTGAAGATGAGGGTATCCAGCATGGCGACGGATCCAACGTGGGCTGCTACGGTGGTTCGGCGGAGTTCATGAAGTTTCGCCGCTGGAAAATCGAACAAAAAACTTTCCCGAGCCGCTTGAATTGCTTCATCAAATAGAAACCTGTTGCGTGAAACCAACCAGCTCAGACTCCCTAGATCGAATGAACGCCCCAATTTCCTATTTCAGTTTGGCAGTTTTGACTGCGTTCCTCCTGCTGGGTTGTAACCGTGAACCGGGCGCCGCCGTCGAGGGGCAATTGCCTGAAGCGCTGCCCCCGGCGCAAGCCAGCACTCAGATTGAAAAGACCTTCGCGGCCAACACCGATGCTTGGATCAAGACTACGGCTCAGGCAGCCGCGAAAGCTCTCAAGGAACTGCATTACGACGCAGCCTATGCCGCCCTGCAGCAATTGAAAGTTTCAGGGAAACTAACTCCGGAGGAAGACATGGCGGTCCGAAACGCCATCCTCGGCAATTCGGTTGCAGGCACCAAAGCGATGGAACGTGGCGACGCCAAAGCGGCTGAGATGATGAAGAACATCCGTTGAACCGAGTGCCTTCGGGCACACCGCCCGGCCGGATTAGCCGGGCAATGGTTTATCTTTTGTTTCGGGGGCAAAGAGAACAGTGACGACCCCGACGAGGAAAATGGAGGAAAGCGTGATGGCTGCGGGCCGCAACGGGACGGCAAATCCCAGGCCGGCGTAGAGCACGGCGAGCTTGCCTAATGTCAGCGGTCCGAGAGCGGTGATGTAGCGAGCCACATTGTAGCAAAAGCCGACGCCGGTGCTTCGGAGCCGGGTGGGAAACAACTCGGGGAAGTAGATGGCAAACCCTCCGTAGATGGATGACACGCAGAACCCCAGCATGGGCAGCATCCAGTAGACGTCGCCGGGTTTCGACAGTCGGCCAAAGGTCCAGATCGTCGCGCCCAAGGCAAGCAGATAGGCGAGGGCGAACGCGGGTCGCCGCCCCACCCTCGCGGTGAAGAAGGTAAAGGCATAAATCCCGAACATCCCGGCAATGTCCTGGAGCAAAGTGCCGCGCGCCACCAACCGATCACTCTCCATTCGCCATTGCCGCGCCAATGCCTTGGCCCCGGCATCATCTCCCACGGTCGCGAGCGCGAGTTGAGTCCAATTGAGGGAGCGGATCCGCGCCACTTCCGGCGCGGGCGCCTCCTTCTGAGCGGCCACCTGATCGCGGACGAGTTCGAGTTGCGCGTGGCGAATCAGCTCAGGAGTCCAGTAGCCGATCCCCCAAAGACCAGTTTGTCCGGCCAGGCCGAGCAACATGCCGATGAGCAGGTGAAAACGCAGCCGTTGGTCACGGAAGATCGAGGTCAAATCACCCAACTGCCCGGGCGGCGCAACTCCCGCGCGGGCCAGCCTATCAGCGGCATCCTTCCGGGCAGTTTCACGGGCGAGCAGCCAGGCGTCGGATTCGCGCAACCGCAGGCGAACGAGGACCGCCAGCAACGCGGGCGTGATTCCGATCAGAAACAGGATCCGCCAGCCGGCGATGCCATAAACGTCGCTTTCAGGACCAATGTAGAGGCTGATCCAAGAGGCCAAAAGATGCCCCAAGGCGCCAAGTCCTTGAAGCAGTCCCAAGCAATAAGGGCGGGCACGGTTCGGGACCACTTCCGCCACCAGCGCGACCCCGGCGGCGTACTCGCCGCCGATTCCGATGCCGCAGAGGAATCGATACAACGCGAAGTCCCACCACCCATGCGCGAGCGCGGAGAAACCGGTGAAAGCGGCATAAATGAGAATAGTCAGCATCATTGTGCGCGCGCGGCCAATCCGGTCGCCGAGCAGGCCGAAGATCAATCCGCCTGTAGCCCAGCCGAAGATGAAGATCATCGTGATGTAGCCGGCATGGGCGGTGAGTTGGACCTCCGTCAGGCCGGGGAGCAACTCACGCAAGGCGGGCGTTCGCGCGAGCACGAAGATCCGTTGATCCATCCCATCAAACAGCCACCCGAGCGTGGCAACGACCACCACCCACCAATGGGGGCGGGTCATCTCACGGTACCATGGAGGATCCAGAGGGGGCGGCATCGATGGTAAGGCGTGCTCTCCGGCATTATCCGCGGGTCAATCGATCCGTGAGATGATTGTCACCGAACACATCCGTCAGGCGCTGTTGTCGCCCCTCATAGAGATAGGTCAGCTTTTCGTGATCGATTCCGAGCAGACCCAGCATGGTTCCATGCAAATCAGGCACGCTCACCTTGTCCGCCACCGCCTTGAAGCCAAACTCGTCCGTCTGGCCGACGACCTTGCCTCCCCGGATGCCCCCGCCGCACATCCACGTGGTGAAGCCATACGGATTATGATCACGTCCATTGCTGCCCTGCATCACGGGAGTCCGCCCAAACTCACCGGCCCAAACGATCAGCGTTTCGTCGAGCAGACCGCGCTGCTTGAGATCGCCGATCAGCGCGGCGATGGGTTGATCGATTCTCCGGGCGTTGGCCTCGTGATTCTTGGCGCACTCGCCATGGCCGTCCCAATCGTTGTTGTAGAGATGCACATATCGGACGCCACGCTCGACCATGCGACGCGCAAGCAGGCACATGCGGCCAAATTTCGCGGTGGGCTCCTTGTCCGCGCCGTAGGCGTCGCGCAGGGCCTGTGGTTCTCGCGAGATATCGATGAGATCGGGAGCGGCAGTCTGCATACGGAAGGCCAGTTCATAATTGGCCAGCCGGGCGGCGAGCCGTGAATCATCAGACCGATCCTCCTGGTATTTCAGGTTCCATCGATGGGCCTGATCCAGCATCTGGCGTTGGTCTTGAACCGTGAAGGGCGGTGTCAGATTTTGAATGGGAGCGCCTTCCGTGCGAATGACGGTTCCCTGGTAAATGGCCGGAAGGAATCCTGACCCATAGCTGACGGTGCTGCCGGCGCGGAATCCCGCATCACTCATCACCATGTAAGCCGGGAGGTTTTCGCTTTCACACCCCAGCCCGTAGGTGACCCAGGCACCAACGGTGGGATGGCCGAGGCGAATGGTTCCAGAGTGAAGCAGGCCCAGGGCGGGCCCGTGGATAAAGGAGTCGTGATGGCAAGAACGGATCACCGCCATGTCGTCGGCGCATCGGCCCAAGTTCTCGAAAAGATTGGAGAATTCAATTCCCGAGGCGCCGCGAGGTTTGAATGGAAACGGCGAGCCCATCAGCTTGCCGTCGGTGGCCCTCATGAACTGAAGATTGAGGCCCTCGGTTTTGAAGCTGTCGGGGAGCGGCTTGCCATCCCATTTCTGAAGTTCGGGCTTGGGATCGAAAGTGTCCATGTGGCTCGGGCCCCCTGTCATGAACAGGAAGATCACTTGCTTGGCCTGGCCTGTAAAATGGGGTCTTCGCGGGGCCAGGAGACGTGTCTCCATCCTGGCTTCACCCGCCTTCGCTGAATCACGCGCAACCAGCTCCCCGAGAACCAGCGCGCCCAGGCCAAACGAGGATTTCTCAAGGAATTCCCGACGAGAATGAACCGTCGCCGAGTTGCCGCAATGATCATTCTTTGTGTTCATGGATGGAGATCAGTCAACAAAGGAAAACTCATGGAGATTCAGCAGCGACAGGCAGAATTTGGACAGGGCAGCGGCGCGCTCGGCGGACACCCCCTGGAGCGCCTCCGGACGCGCCACCAGTTTGTCGCCCCTCTTTTCGAGCGACTCGATTAATGCGATGGACTCGCTGAGTTCATCAAGAGTTGGCCTTCGGGCGAGCGCCAATTTCCAGGCGCGCTCAACCAGCCCCGCCAAGCTGGGTTCAACGGGTGAAGCGGGGAGTTGAGCCGCACCCGCGGCGCCGCCTCCGTTGGCGAGGGATTCGCTGTACTGCCAGCCGGAATCCGTGGGGTTGGATGCCAGGGAGAAATCAGCCATGAGATCGGCGATGCGCGTCTGGGTTGTCACAGTGAGTAGCACGCCGACAAAATCGTTTTCGAGGATCTCCAGGCGGAACGTGTCGCCGGGCCCGTATGGAATGCCGATGATTGAGTGGTCCGTGCCCGTGCTCTTCCCCCTCGCGGACGCGAGGCTCAGAGGCGCCACGGAAGTCCCGGAGGCGTCGGAGATGGCGCCTTCGGCGAGAAGCTCCCGGTCGTTCTTCCAAAGCTTCCAGGTTCCGGAACGCCCGAGGCGGCGCAGATTCCATAATCCGCCCCGGAGAGTGGCGACGCCAGCGGGGTCGCTTGCAGGCACTTTCCAAACCACGCTGGAATGGCCGTGGGTGATCACGGCGCCGATCGGGTCATCCAAGCCTGGGGTGGAGTTTCCATTTGGAATGCGCTTCGCCCAACCGGCATGGGGTCCGGCCTTTTTGCCGATCCAGCCGGTCTGGCCGGGCCCGAAATCCGGCTTGTTCCAACCCTCGTTCGGGGCGGAATCCTTCACCAGCCGGCCGGCGAAATGCCGCGCTTGCCGGAGTGCTGTCCGGTTGTTCAAGAGCCAAAGCGCCTGCGGCGCGACGGTGGTGACATCGCGGGTGGGGGCGCTGAGGGCATTCACCGGGGCATCAAACACATCAAACATCGGAAAGCGGAAGTTACGTCGAACCAGGACATAGAGCCCGCGACGCACATGCTCGGAAGGATCCGCGCTGACCGTCCAGTAGCCTGGAGGCTGCTCGTCCTTGTCCAGAGGCGGGACAACGGGACGCCCGCCGAGCTTCAGGTTCAGGGTGCCAGCGACGGCGTGGAGGTTGTCCCACAGTATTTCGGCCTCGAGCCTGCGGCGGTTGGCCTTCCAGAGGTAATGGTTTTCCGGGTCGATACGGGAGTTTTCCTCATTTTGCCAATGACTGGCTGCCTGGTAAACCGCGCTGTTCATCACGAGTCGATGCAGTTTCTTCAAGCTCCAACCTCCCTCGATGAACTTGGCCGCGAGCCAATCGAGAAGGTCCGGGTGCGTTGGCGCATCGCCCATTCTTCCGAAATCATTAGGTGTGCCGACAATGCCGCGTCCAAAATGCCAATGCCAGACGCGATTCACCAGGACGCGCGCTGTCAAGGGATGGTTGGAGGCGGTGATCCAAAGCGCCAGTCGTTTGCGGCTGCCGAACGGGCCGGGCAACGGATCACGGTAATCGGTGACGGTCCGGAGCACCGCGGGGAGGTCGGCCGAAACCAGCTCGCGCGGCCGTTTGAGCTCGCCGCGGTTCAAGAGGCGAATCAACGGCACGAGCTCCGGCCGTTCGTGTCCAAGCACACTCACCGTCGGAACTTCCATCAACCCATCAAAGGGAATCCCTTGCGCATCGCTTTGGGGCAGAGCCAGGATCGCGTTCGCAATACTCTCAAGCAGTTGCTGCTTTTCCTTCTTCTCGGCGTCGCTCAAATCGCGGCCCTTGGCGCGCTGTTCGAACAGTCGATAGGCGCGGCGCGCTTCATCCGCGGCGATGAGTCGCGGGTAGTGCTGCCGAAAATCCGCGATGCCCATCCCCGGAATGATTGGGACCTCGACCTCCTTGCTGCCGGCGAACGCGGCGGCGAGCGCGTACCAGTCCCGTTGCGTGAATGGGTCGAACTTGTGGTCATGGCAGCGCGCGCATTGGAAAGTCAAACCAAGAAAAGCGCTGGCCGTGGTATCGACCCAGTCGGTCAGAACTTCGTAGTGACGCTTGGGGGTGTCCATGTTGGACTCGTGGATCTGTGTCCCCAACGTGTAGAAGCCCGTGCCGGTGCGGGCTTCGAAGGCTTTCTCCTTCTCCGGCTCGAGTTTGTAGGTCCCATCGAGGGCCAAATCGTTCGGCCAAAGCTCGTCGCCGGCGATCTGCTCCTGAACAAAGCGGTCATAGGGTTTGTCATCGTTGAACGATTTGACGACATAATCGCGGTAGCGCCACGCATTGCGGTAATAAATGTCGGTTTCGTAACCGCCGCTGTCGGCATAGCGGACGACATCAAGCCAATGTCGGCCCCAACGTTCGCCGTAATGTTTGGATTCGAGAAGATGATCGATCAGTTTTGACCACGCATCTGGAGTGCTGTCGTTCACGAATTGTTCCACTTGCTCAACCGTCGGGGGCAGGCCTAGCAGATCGAAATACGCCCGGCGCGCCAGCGTGCGCCGGTCAGCCATCGGACCCGCCTTGAGCCCTTTCTCAGCCAGCTTGGCGGATACAAATCGATCCAACGAATGGCCCGCGAGGTTCGTCCCGCCGCCAGACGGACCGGGAATTGAGGAGATCGGACGGAACGACCACCAGGCAACGGGACTGGAGGCCGGCCCGTTCGTGACTGAAGGGTTGATGCGAAGCCCCTGGGCTGCTCCGCTGCGCCGCGGATCAGGTGCTCCTCCCTTCACCCAGTCTTCGAAGTCCGCGATCTGTTGCCTGGTCAATGGACCGCCGGTTTTCTTCGGCGGCATCTGCAAGTCGGCATCCGAATAGCGAATGGCCTTGATGAGGAGACTGCCGTCAGGATTGCCGGGAACGAGGGCGGTCCCGCTGTCGCCCCCGATGACCCAACCCTCGCGTGTGTCGAGTCTGAGTCCGCCTTTGGATTTTTTTTCCACCAGGCTGTGGCATTCGTAGCATCGCTCGATCAGGACAGGCCGGATCCTGGACTCGAAAAACTCGAGTTCGGCTCCAGTGGGCACGGGCTGCGAGGTATCGGCGGCGGCGCGGAGCAACCCGAATAGGACGAGTGCGGTCAGGTGGCTCCAAGCCTGACCAAGGCGCAACCGGCGCCGCATGCTCCGATCAATCTGCAACAGGGCGAAGCGGTGCCCGTCCGGAGAAGCCGCGCTGGTTCCGGCGCGGTCGCGGCCGGTATCTGCCATCCGGTCACTTGAACGACCGGTGCGAACCTCCGCCGGCCGAGCACTGCTGATAGGGCGCATAGTTTGGTTAACCTCAACTTGATCGCAATTGAATCAGCAATCGCCCCTGGACGCCGCCCTCACGCATCAGACTGAGCGCCTCGTTGAGCCCCTCGAGAGGATACCGGCCCGCAATCGGCGGTCGGATCATCCCAGCCTCGACCAGCCTGATCGCATCCGTCGCATCCTGAATAGAGCCATTGCGGGAGCCGATGATCTCCAGCTCACGCTGGGCGATTTGAATCGTGTCGATTCTTGGGAACTCCGGCTCTTCGCCGATGACCACGATTCGGCCTCCCCGGCGGGCCACGGTTGCCGCGATCTGCATCGTTGCCGCCGTTCCCACGCAATCGAAGACGCCCTCGGCTCCTTCATCATCGGCAAAGGCCCTGATTGCCTCCGTGCTTTCGGGCGCCAGGAGAGGCAGGGCCAGCGATGCGCCTTCACGCCGGGCCAGATCCAGGTTTCGCTCCGAGCGACTCATGGCAACGACCCTCAAACCCGCGTTCTTGAGCAATTGAACGAGCATGAGTCCGATGCCGCCCGCGCCAATGACGACTGCAATGTCGTTGGCGAGGAGCCGGGATCGGCGATAGGCATGCACCGCTGTGATCACACCGCAACTGACCAAGCCTCCTGATTCGAAGGAGACGGAGTCCGGCAGCGGCAGAACATTGCGAGCGGGCGCCTTGAAGAACTCCGCAAACCCTCCTGGCAAGGTCACGCCGATGATGCCGCGTCCACGCGAGCATTGGGCATCCTGACCGGTGTGGCAGTAACGGCAGGTTCCACAGGTCACGAAGAGGTGCGGCGTGACGCGCTGGCCCACGCGGAGATGCTCGACCCGTTCCCCGACGGCGGCGATGATCCCGGCTGGCTCGTGGCCTGGCACATGCGGGAAGGCCGGAATATACGCCAGCCCGTCCTGAATATGCAGGTCGGTGCGGCAAATGCCGCAGGTCCGAGTTTCGATGAGAACCTCGTCCGGCCCGATCTGCGGCATCGGCAGATCGGCAAGGCGAAACGGCTGGCGGAGCCCTGGAAGAATGGCGGCCCTCATGGCGGAAGCCCGAGTTCACTTTCGACGGCACGAATCTTATCGGAGTTGCGCCGCGCCCCGTCCTCGAGCAACGGGCATCGGTAGAGGTCGTTGGTCAATGTGCCCATGAATCCAATCCCTTTGAGCGCGGCGACGATCCCGTCGAGGTCGAGTTCGCCATCCCCGAGCGGAAGATGCAGCGCGTAGGTCCGGCGGTCACCGTCCGAAAAATGGACGTGTTTGATGCGAGATCCGAGCTGGGCAACGGCGTCTATGTATCCGTCCGGGTGGCCGACAGCATAATGGCAGCAGTCGTATAGGAGGCCCGTGTTTGGCCGGTTCAACCCGTCCACAAAATCGATCGCCCAGGAGTTGTCCATGCTCAGCGTGTCCGGATGCGGCTCGAAAACGAGCTTCAACTCTCTCGCGGCGGCCATGTCAGCAACTTCACGGAACAGGTCGAGGTTTTGGCGAAGGCATTCGGTTGGGCTGCGATCCTGGTTCACGCTGGCCCAGGCGTCGTGCGAGATGACCATGCCGAGTCGCAGATCGGCGGCGAATTCCAGGGCCTTACGGAACCCATGGAGCGTTTCAGCGCGCGCCTTGTAAGGCTCAACCTCGACCCAGCAATCGAAACCGTAGAGGCTCAATCCCAGCCGGCCGGCCCAGTCCGCAAAGGCGTGGCGCGTTGCCGCCGTCGGCAACCTCTCAAAGAACGGCGGACGGGACACTTCCAGTGAGTCGAACCCCGCCGCCTTCACCTTCCGGCAGATCGATTCGGGGTACGGATCCTCGTGAAAACTAACGGCATTGATGCGGGCCATAGGCGGGAGCGGGCGGGCAAGACGGGGTCATCGCTTGCCCTTGCCCGGCTTGATTGGGCTGGATGGTTTGGCCAACTTGGAGGGGGCGGGCGACTTGGCCTTCGGCTGGCCTCCAGGCCAGATGATCTTCCGCGCCTCGTCCGGTGTGGCGACTTCGCGGCCCAGCTCGCGGGAGATGCGGGCGATCTTCTCGACCAACTCCGCGTTGCTCTTGGCGTACTCACCGGGCCTGACGAACGGATTGTCTTCCATTCCAACGCGCACATGGCCGCCCAGGATAATCGCGGTCGTCAGCACCTTCCATTGCTCGGCCGGGTCCATCACACTGGTATTGTAGATGAAGCCCGGCGGCAGATGGTGATGGTTGAAGAGCATCGCCTCGGCGGTGGGCGGGGTGTAACTGCCGCCGCGCCAGCCGAGGAAGAAGGTAATCCAAACCGGCTCGCTGAGGAGTCCTTTCTGGACCATGCGCTGCGCGTTCCAAACACCGCCGTAGTGAAAGCATTCCGCCTCGATGGTGACGCCCAGTTCACGAGTGACCCGGCAGTATTCCTCCAGCTCCGGGCGATTATGCAGCCCGTAGAGTTCGACCGGCTCGCGGCCCGGCTCGTAATCGAAACATTCGTCGTGCGGATTGAAGCAGGTCGAAATCATGTCCGGCCGCTGCTGCTTCATCAGCTCGCGACGCTGCGGAAAACGTCCGTTGGCAATGCCATACTGGATGATGCAGTCGCAGTGATCCGTGATGTCCTTCCGAAGTTTGGCCCAACCCGGGATGTCGAGATCGCTCAGCCGCGTGCCGTCGGCCTGAATCGCTGCGTCAATGGTGTAAGGCCCATGCAGATGGCAGATGCTCGCGCCCGCGTTGACCGAGCGCACGTATTCTCGCGCGACCTCGTCATAGCCCTTCGGCGTGGGATTGTGCGGGTTGCTGGGATAAGCCATCGTGCAATCGCACGTGACCGTGATGATGAGTTTTTCCATTGGATATCGTTGGTGTGGTTGGTGGTTGGATTCAGCTAGAGGGGATTTGCGGGCTCAGTTGAAAGTGGCTTCGCCAGGTTGCCAGTTCCAAAGCCAGCCGGTTCCATGCCTCGAACGGCTGAAGTCGGGATTGCTGTTGGAATGTGGACTCCAACCCCGGCGGCAACTCCGCGGATCTCCGCCCAAGTCCCGTCGTGGATCTCAATTCCCTCCGCGCGCCGCCGCTCCTCCTCCCGCCTCTCCAGTTCCCCAGGCACGCAAACTTCCTCGAACCCAGGCGCCGCCGGACACGACTTCACATGCGCGACAAGCTGCGCGACCTGCTCACGAAACAAATCCAGCGGGACAAACCGCTGGACTTCGAGAGCGATCACCAGAAAGCCGTCCCGGGCCTCCGGCGGATGCGGCCGACAAACCCCGGCTCCGGAAAGTGCGCCCGCCAAGAGGTCGATCATGAATCCCAAGCCGAACCCCTTGTATCCGACCTGTCCCCCAAACGGAAGGAGCGCCCCACCCGGCGGGGCATAGAACTCCTCGGGGTTCGTGGTCGGCTGGCCGATGGAATCAACGATCCATCCGGCTGGAACAGATCTTCCCTTTTGCAAATAATCCCTCACCTTGCCTTCGGGCGCGACGCTGGTGGCAAAATCAATCACCACAGGCTGGCCATTCAAAGCGGGTGCAGCGATGGAAATCGGATTGGTGGCGAGCCGTCGACCGATACCCCCAAAGGGAGCGACGGACTGCCCGCCTCCCCCGGCATTGACCAACATGATGGAAACAAACCCCTGTTCGGCCGCCATCAAGGTGTAGCTTGCGATTCGTCCCGTGTGATAGCTGTTGCGAACGGTCACGGCCGCGATTCCGCATTGGCTCGCCTTGCCCATCGCCAGCAACGTCGCGGATCGGGCGGCGACCTGGCCAAAGCCACGTTGGGCGTCGAGGGACGCCGTGGCTGCGCCTTCGTGGAGCATCTGCATTTTGGGACCGGACGCCACATCACCGGTTTGAACAGCCTTGATGTACTGCGGAATGCGCAGCACGCCATGAGAATCATGCCCGGCAAGGTTCGCCCCAACGAGGTGCTGTGCCACGACTCGAGCCTCTTCGAAAGGAACACCCGCCCCTTCGAAGATGGCCAGGGCAACTCTTTCCAACTCTTCCGGCGCGAGTTTAGGCATACGCGTGAACACCACACTCCAGCCCCCAAGGCGCATTGGACTTCAAAGGCAGCTCTGTCGTTCCTGGTGGATGGAGTTTGGGTTCATTGGCAGACTGTCGATGCAAACTCTGAGAATCAAGAAATTTGATCCTCAAAACGGCGGTTGAACATCGTGGAGATTTGCAAACGCCTCAAACCGCAGAATTTCTGAGGCAATTTGTGAAAAGAATGGAGTGTTCGTTTCCCTCCAAACAACCCCTCTCCCCATCGGATAGGGCGAGGGAGCTGGTTGCAGTCAGGATTTCAAGGAAATGGAAAGCGATTTGGTGGCAACGAATCTCCCCTTCTCTTCTGAGGTCTGGGCCTGGATGAGACCGATTCCAGGCCGCAGCCGGAACGGCTGGATCAAAAATCCATTGCCGCAAATGTCCACCCAATTCGTGAACGGCACACTAGGAAAGCGCCTTCGGACGCCTAGACTGATGGGCTCGATAGGCTCGATGGGCTCTCGAGAAAGACAGGGGCGCACACCGCCAACATGGTGCGGACCGGCTCGAAGGATGACTTAAGGATTCCCCTGCACGAATGAGTTCTGCACACCGCAATTCGACAGACGCTCTGCGATCCTCGAAGTGAACTGGCCAAAGAACTGAACTAAGTAATCAAGATCGCCTCCGCACTGGAGCCATTGCACTCCCATGGCCGCCGCGCGCAACGCGTAGTCTTCCAAAGCCGGCCCCCCCATGCCGACATACAATCCGCGGGCCTTTGCCGCGGCGATCACCCGAGCGATGGCGGCGAGGACCTCCGGGTGCGCGACCTGTCCTGCCAGGCCCATTGAAACCGATAAGTCAAAGGGGCCGAGAACGACCGAATCCAACCCCGGGACCGCGACAATGTCATCGAGCGAGCGAACCGCCTCGATATGCTCGATCTGAACGGACACGAAAAGATCCTGGTTGCTGCGCTCGAAATAGGCCGTGTCGTGGCCGTAGTTCGAGGCCCGCCGCGGTCCGTAGCCGCGATCTCCCTGCGGCTGATAGCGGCAAGCGCGCACCACCGTGCGGACCTCTTCGGCCGATCGCACTTGCGGGACGATCACTCCTCCTGCACCGGTGTCGATCACGCGTTTGATGAACCACGTTTCCGCCGCCGGCACCCGGACCAGGGCGGGAACGCCGAGGGCCCGAGCCGCGATCAAATGCCCTTGCAGCGACTCCAGCCCCATCGGCGAATGCTCCAAATCAATCCAGAAAAAATCCACGCCTCTTCCCAAAGCTTCGGTGACCGCCGGGTCGCTCAATGTGATGGCCGGACCGAGGCAGAATCGGCCAGCGGAAAGCCTGGAGCGAAATTGGCGGATGGGATGATAGAGGGACGGTTCAGTCGGATTCATTCCCAAAGTTTGTAAACTGCCACCTCCTGGTTTATCCAATCTATTCGAGGCGCCAACAACATCAGGGGTGTGGCTTCGCCCTGCCTATTGAGTTAACCCTTAGAAGGGCGGTTGCCGATGGCATCAGGCCAGCACCGCCTTCACTACCTGGCCATGGACGTCGGTCAGCCGAATATCGCGGCCGCCGAAACGGTAGGTGAGCTTCTCGTGATCAACGCCCAGCAGGTGGAGAACGGTCGCCCACAAATCATAAACCGTGCAGACATCTTGCACGGCGTAGTAACCGAGTTCGTCCGTCGCGCCGTGAGCCGTGCCACCCTTGACGCCGCCGCCCGCCAGCCAGACGCTGAATCCGTAGGGATTGTGATCCCGTCCGTCGGTCGATTGCGCAAACGGCGTCCGGCCGAACTCCCCCGCCCAGACGATGAGCGTTTCGTCAAACAAGCCGCGCGCCTTCAGGTCCTTGATCAGACCCGCGATCGGCTGATCCACCTGAAAAGCCATCTCGGAATGGCCTGCCTTCAGGACGCCGTGTTGGTCCCAAGGGTTCCCGATCTGGCCGGGATCCGAAGGGCGTGGCAGGCAGGTGAGCTCGATGAAACGCACACCTCGTTCGACAAGCCGGCGGGCAAGCAGGCATTGCCTCCCATATTCCGCCTTTTCCCGCACAGGCGAGTCCAGGCCGTAGAGCTGTTTTGTGGCCTCGCTCTCGCCTCGCAGATCGACGAGGTCCGGCACAGCAGACTGCATGCGGTAGGCGATCTCGTAATTCTGGATGGCGGATTCAACTTGCCCGTCGCCTTGCAGCCGGGCCAGGTGGCCGCGATCAAGACGATCAACAAACCGCAGCCGCTTCCGTTGGAGCCCGTCGGCTTCTCGCGGCGTGATGTTGGCGAGCGGCTCCTTCTGGGTCGGGTCGATGAAGGACGCCTGATGCACGGCCGGGAGAAAGCCGTTGCCAAAATTATTCACGCCACCCAGCGGCGCTCCGCCGCTGGACAATACCACGAAACCCGGCAGGTTTTGATTTTCGCTGCCCAGGCCGTAGCTCGTCCAGGCGCCCGCACTGGGAAATCCGGCCGAGGAGAAGCCGGTGTGGATGAAGTAATTCCCCTGCGCATGTTCGTTCGCCACGCTGGTCATGGAACGGATGAGGGCGAGGTCGTCCGCGCACGCGCCGATGAGGGGGAACAGATCGCTGACCGGGAGTCCGGACTGTCCGCGGTTCCGAAATTCCCACGGGCTGGCCATGATGTTGCCGTTCTGATTGAACATCGTGGCCCTCACCGGCACGGGCATCGGCTTGCCATGATCCCGCTGCAACCGGGGCTTCGGATCGAACGTGTCCACGTGCGACACTCCGCCGGACATAAAACAGAAGATGACGCTTTTCACCTTCGGGGGGACATGCGGCGAACGCGGCACGAAGGGATTGGGCTTGGCCGCCGGGGAGGCGGCTGCGAGCCCTTTGCCTCCTCCCATCAGCCCGGACAACGCCACCAGGCCGAAGCCGGTCGAGCACTGCGTGAGCATGTCGCGCCGGGAGATCAGCTCTCCGCGGCGCCTTGCGAATCGGGATCTATCAATCGACATAAATGAACTCCTTCAGGCAAAAAAGGGATTGGGCGAAATCCTGCCAGACGCGTTCGCTCTGCTCGAGGCCGCCCGGCGGGATCGAATGCTCCGCCGCCAGCTCGTCGAGAAAATCCCGGCTCCCGGCCAAATCCTCGGCCGTGGCCGCGCGGCCGAGCGCCCGGACGAACATAGCACGCACCCGCTCGTCGCGGCCGCGGCCGTCCGCCACCAGAGCCTTCGCCCACGCGGTGGATTGGCCGATCACGAACGGATCGTTCAGCAGGGTGAGCGATTGCGTGGGCACGTTGGTGGCGTCGCGTTGACCGCGCGTGGTCATGGGCTTGGGCGCGTCAAACGCCTCCAGAAACGGGTTGGCGGCGTTGCGGCGAATGCGCTGGTAAACACTGCGCCGCCGGTCTCCATCAAGCGGTCCTTTGGGCCCGCCGCCTTCCGTCTTGGCAACGTAATAAACGTTGACCCCGGGCCCATGCATCTTCAGGTCCAACTGGCCGGAGACCTTGAGCACGGCATCGCGAATGGCTTCGGCCTCCAGCCGCCGGACGCGCGCATGCGAGAGAAGTTCGTTGCCCGGATCGATTCGCCGCGCGTCCTTGGATGCCTGCGCGCTCTGTTGAAAGGCTCGCGAAGTCACCAGAAACCGGATGGTTTCCTTGATCGACCAACCCTGCTCGATGAATCTCGCCGCGAGATAGTCGAGCAGTTCCGGATGGGTCGGCTTTTCGCCGAGACGGCCGAAGTTATCCACCGTGCCCACCAGGCCGCGTCCGAAGAGATGGCGCCAAAGCCGGTTGACCAGAACGCGGGCTGTCAGAGGATTGGTGGGACTCGCGACTTCGTCGGCCAGTTCGAGCCGGCCGCTCAAGGACGTGCGGAACGGTCGATCGTTAAACATTTCCAGGAAGCGGCGCGGGACCGCTTCACCCGGCTGAGTAATCTGGCCTCGCACGAACAACGGCTGGTCGAAGGCGGCGGCTTCATGCACACCCGGCGCGCGGCGTGGGACGCGAATCTCCCCTTCAAGCCGGCGATAGGTGGCCACCGATTCCCTCAGTTGAGGCAGGCGCGGCAGCGAGGCCGGCAGCAGATCCCGGCGGACGAAGTAATCCAGGAACGCCAGTTCCGCCTCGTCCAGTTTTCCCTCGCGCCAGCTGTGGACGGCGCCCGCTAACCTACGGCCGTAAAGCTGGGCCAAGTCAGACACCGATCCGGGCGCGTCGCCCGACAGGAGAACCGCCGCGGGCACGAGGAGTTCGGCGGGCGGCTGGGAACCGTCGTGAAAAACGACGTCGCTGGCCCCGAAATAGGCGCGGCCTCCTTCGGCGGAACCGGAGTTGGGGGAATCATCGGCGGTGACGAACTCAAAATAGGCGTGGGCGCCTTTGCGATAGGCGGTGTCAAGCCGTAGCCATTTCGGCTCGTCGGCATTCAAACTCACAGCCGGATAGAGGCCGCCGCCACCGATGGCGTAGTTCTCGACGATAAGCCGCGCCATGCTGCGCTCGCCGAGCGCGCGCACGCTGATGCTGTCCGATTCCACCTTAAACCGCGGCGAGGTGAACACGCCGCTCTGTTTCCGGGTCAGCGCGTGGTTGAACACGCCCGCCGGGTAAAGCCCGCGCAACACGCGGTCGCCATTGATCTCAACGCAAAATTCGCCCGCCGGAACCGCCGCCCCTGCCGCATCGCCCGCCCGCGGGCCGGAGGCAGCTCCGGCCATAAACCATCGGATCGACCCCTCGCCACGCAGATCCCAGCCTTGGGTGAAGTTGGTCCGGTTGAATTCGCGGCGGCCAGCCAGCTCATTCTTCCAAAAAGCCGCAAGATCTTCCCAGCCTTCTCGAAAGGCTTTGCCGGACAGGCCGGACAATTTCACCCACGGATGCAGCGGACTTGCGTTGTTCTTCGCGGCGTCCGCCAGGGCGGCATCCCACGCCTCCGTGTCTCCGGACGAACCACGGTGCCTGGCTTGGGCCGTCCGAAGCTGATCCATCTCCTGGCGGAGGGCCAACCGTTTCTCCAGCTCCGCCGAGGTCAGAGTTTTGGCCAGCGTTTCCGCATCAACGGTGATCGCGCCGGCCTGGAACGAAGCCCACACTTCATCCGCGGTGAGAGCGCGGGCATAAAGACGGGCCTCTTCGAGCTCGCCGGCGAGGGCGGTGACGCCATCAGCCAAATGACGTTTGCCCAGCACCACCCGGGCGCTGCCCGCGGCGAACGGCTGCAGCGCGCCGTGTTGGTAGCTCCTGCCGTAGCGGGTTCCATTGCGATAAAGGGTGATGGAATTGTCGGTTCCATAAACTGCCGCCAAATGGACGAGTTCTCCGGGCTTCGAGGTCTCGGGTGGCCCGCCGACGTCCTGCGTACGGCGAAAAAAATCGCTGCCGGCGATCCAGCGGGCCGATTCCCTTTCACCGAAGACGATTGAGTCGAAGTTCTCGCTGTCCGGCGTCTGCACCGTCAACGCTCCCCCGCCCTTTTGATCCAGTCCTTCCAGAGCCACCCAGACTTCGAGCGTTTTCTCCCGCAGATCGGCAGGCAGCGGCTCGGTGACGACCCACGCGTTCGTGCCGTTCAGGATCAGTCGGCCGCCGCGAACCACAGCGCCACCTTCGGCTCGTCCGTGCATGGCGCCGATGGCATCGCTCAGATCCTCTTCGAAACTCCACCGGGCCAGCGGTGGGGGAAGTTGATCCGGGAACACCGCTCCTCGCTGGCGCGCCAGCTCAGCGCGCGCCCTGAGTTCAAGCTCCGCGATCTCGCGGGAGACCCGATGAATTCCGTTCTCCAAACGTAATTTCTCCGCGTTGTGCGCGGCGTGTTTGAGCAACTCCGTTCCCAGCCCGGCCGCGGCCGTGCTCCACGCGTCGCCCAGACCGGCGCGGATCTCTTTCTTCAATTCCGCCAGTTCAGTCCGGTTCGTTCGCAGCAACGCCGGATCGTCCACCACCACCTGGCCTGGACGGCTGCTCACGAAGACTCCGTAGAGCGCGTAGAAATCCTTTTGGCTGATCGGATCAAACTTGTGGTCATGACAACGCGCGCAGGAAACGGTGAGCCCAAGAAAGGCCTTCGAGAAGACATCGATCTGGTTGTCTACCACCTTCACCTGGTCATCCAGCGCGTCCACCGGGATGTAACCGAACTCGACCATGCGCAGATGCGCCGGGCCGAGCATCGATTCATTCAAGCCGTCGGCGCGGTTCAGACGTGGATTCGGGAGCAAATCCCCAGCGATGTGCTCGCGGACGAACTGGTCGTAAGGCACATCTCCGTTGAAGGCCCGGATGAGGTAATCCCGGTAGCGCCAGGCCATCGGCAATTCGGGATCGCCCTGGCTTCCGTGTGATTCGCAATAGCGAACGAGGTCCATCCAGTGCCGCGCCCAACGCTCGCCAAACCGGGGGGAGGCGAGCAGCTGGTCCACCCGCTTCTCGTACGCATCGGGCGAAGCGTCGCGACGGAACTCCTCGACCTCGTCCATCGTATGCGGCAGCCCCGTCAATGCGAACGTGACGCGACGCAACAACGACTCGCGGCTGGCCACAGGAGAGGGCCGCAGTCCGCGTTCCTCCATCTTTGCCGCGAGAAATCGATCGACCGGATGCTCCGACCAGGCGGTGTGCTTCACTTTCGGCACGGCCGGCTTTCGCACAGGCTGAAAGCTCCACCAATCCTTGCGCGCTTTGAGCGTTGCGGCCCAACTCACGTGATCCGTCAGCGTGGTCGCCGACGCCGCCGGAGGCTGGTCGCGCGGGTCGACAGCGCCTTGGTCCACCCACGTCACGAAATCCGCAATGACGACATCCGGGAGCTGAGGCCGGTCCTTCGGCATCCTGGAATCCGGCGCCTCGTGTCGAATGCTCTGGATTAAGAGGCTCTTCTTCGCCTCACCCGGGATGAGCGCCGGGCCAGAGTCTCCGCCCTTGCGAAGCCCGTCCCGAAAATCCAGACGCAGTCCACCCTTCTGCTTCTTCGCTCCGTGACATTCAGAGCATTCGTTAACCAAAGTCGGCCTAATGCGCTGCTCGAAAAAATCCAGCCGGTCAGAGGACGCCGGAAGCGCGGTTCGAACGGAGAGGATCAGGACACCCAGCGCAATCCAGGCAGCCCTGGCGGGCGCCCGGGCTGATTGGCCAATCTCGCGCGTGATGAGGAGGCCACTGTGGGGCATAATCTCTTGATACAAGCTCATGAACGAGTTTTCAGAAGGTGGGTGAGGCCCGGGCACCGAGGTTTTCACCCCGTCGGCGCGGAGGCTGAAGAGAAGCGGATCTCCCGATCATGGCGCGAAAACAGAGAAAGCTGGCGAAGGCCGGGCTCAAACAGACCAACGGACGGCCCCACGCCTGGAGCTTTGCCACAGCCATCGCGCCAATGAAGGTGTGTGTTTTTATCGCGATTGATGGGGTCAAAGCTATCGCAATGTCAGGAGAGGGTCAATTGCGCGGCTTTCCCCCCCCAGCAGTCTCATTTTGATCGAGCGCGACTGTGTCCACAGGACCAGTCGCAGGGTTTGAGGCGGGTGAACGCGCTGCGGCTGATGCTTCGCACACAGCCGCGCTCCGTAATGAGAATCGCGGCTTTCCTCCACCATTCGATGCCATGCACTTGGCTGGTTTCCGAGCAAATGCCCGAGTCTTGATTTGATCCAGCAACCACTGCCACTGGATGAGCGATGCGCAGATATCGAGTTCGAAGTGCCCGTGGGTTCCTCATCTTTCCGACCATGGGATGTGCGAACCGGCGTGCCGAGGAACGCTCCCACACACGGCGCCCGTCATTCGACCGGGAACCCGTTCAACCTGGGTCATGGGATGATTAGCGGTTCCTCACCACTCCGGATGGGCTCGTTTGGCATGGATCGCGAGATTCGGAAGATACATCGGGGAAGAACCGCAGAGCACCGCGTCGGCGCCCGCATCGAAAAAATCGGCGAGGTCGGCAACGGTGGATGCCCCGCCCACCGCCGCCACCTGCAGTCGCAGTTCGTCCTCGCGGACGCACTGCTTCAGGGCACGCACGGCAGCTACGGATGGCGCATGGATCGCCCGCCCGAGCACGCCCGCCATCCTGAACCGCGGCCCGAACGCAGGCTCCCCGTCCGGTCGCAGAACCGGGCGACTGATGCAGTTCACCAGGGTGACGCCATCGGCGAGACCATCGGCGGCCCGGAGGAATTTCCGCATGGCCTCCGCGCTGGCGAATGTCCCGATTTTCAGCAGGAGCGGCGTCCTCCCAATCGCGTCGCGAATGGAGCGAACGACCGTGCGGCTGGCTTCGATGTCCAGATATAACGTGCCCTCCGCGGAACAGACATTGGGGCAGGACAGATTGGCCTCGACGACATGGGCTCCCGCTTCCGCCGCCGAGGCGGCGCAGCAGGCGAAATCGGCCGCGATATCCTCCAGCGACGGAGTCGCGGACGGCGTGGCGACCACGGAAACAATCAGCATCTGCCCGTCGGCCAAACCCGCCCGGGTCCGCCGCACGTCCTCGCGCCAAACCGACGGCTCGACGGAAGGCATCCCGAAGCACACGGAGGAACTGATCTGCGCGGGGTCGTCCGGAAGCTTGTTGGTCACAACCACCGGACCATCAGGCGGCGCGGCGTCTTCGACGAAAACCCAGTTTGGCACAGGATAACAAGGCCGCGCCACGGTGCGGACAGTCTTGTAGGTCACAAGGTCGAATCCCCGTTGCGCATACGGAAGCACCCACCGGCTGTTCAGCAGCAACCCTGCCGCAATGCCAAGTCGACTGCTTACGGGGAGGCCCAGAAACGATTTCCTCGGTGGCGTCGGCACGGTCAACGGTTCTCCGTCATCGGCAAACTGCGGCCCGCGCTCGCAGTTTTCCTCCCAAGTGCGGTCGAGGTCGTAGGTGAAGTGACGGTTCATGGGTTGACCACGCTCGCGGTAAAGCGCCACCGGTTGTTCCCCGAGAAAATCCCATCCATCTCGTGCAGGACGAACGTCAACTCTTGCGGTGCCGCCTTCGTCGGAGTCCAGGTCTTCTGGATGACGGCCCGGCATGGCCAAAGATTCAGCCGGGCCTCCCGCGCAGGCAAGGCGATCGCGACGCCGTGCTCAATTGTGCCGGGCTCCCGCTCCATACCTTCATGCGTTGGGTTTTTAACGAACGAGCGGCACATCGCAAAAGGTGAGCGCAGCCAGTCCGTTTGCACCGAGAAGGAGCTTGTCCTGGCTCCAGGCGGCTTCCTTCAGATACGTGATGGCTGTGGCGGCGCTGGGCCGCGTGAGCCTCAGCGTGAGCCCGTTTCCGGCGACGCTGCCTGAAGCGATTTGGCCTTTCTCGCCGTCGAGGTAGAACTGGGAGGCAAGCGCGTCCGCCCAAACGACGGGTTGGTCGAACTCAATCAAGATGGTATCGCCCGCCGCGCCGATTTTCGCGCTGCGGAGGTTGGGCGGGGTGAGCGGTCCCGCGGGCTTGGCTCCGTGGAAGTCGCGTTCGATGAGCGGTTGCGCCATGCGCGCGAATTCCGACCATCCGGAAAGGGGAAAATGGCACCCACCCGGGGGGCGCACGCCGAGGGTGGAGAGGATGCTCATTTTGGAAAAGAGCTGCGGCAGAGTGCGCTGCTTCTCGCGCAACCGATCTCCTGAGCCGTTGCGCCCGCCCATGGCGCACGAGTCGGGCCAGATTTGAAAAACGTAATAATGCTGCACGTTTGGGAAGTCCTGCTTCCAGCCTGCGGCCATCTCCACGAAGAACGGTTGGTAGGTCTCCCACCCATAGCCGCCCGTCGGCCCATCAGCTCCCTGATCGTTCTCCCCCTGATGCCACAGGATGCCGCGAATCCCATGGGTCAATTTCGCCCGCTGCACGCGCCAGAGCATCCGGCCATAAATGGTCGAGAGGTCGGTCGGATTGGCGGGGTTGCGCTGGTGCTGATCGATGCGCGTTCCACCGACGGCGGCATTGATGATAAAGATGGGAATCTTCTGACTTTCGACCAATCCCTTCGCCAATTCCATCCCCCACCATCCCAGCTCTGCCTTCTCGCCTTTCTCGGCCTTCCAGACGGGCTGGCACCACAAATTGGCTGGCGCGGGGGCGGCCTCCATATGGATTGGCGGCTGGCCATAGCTGCGAATCCACTCGTGGGTTTGAGCGGGAGATTTTTCGGACGTGTCGGTCGCCAGCGCGTTGGACTGGCCGTCGATCAAGAAGGCGTCGCCACAGAGCAGATTCGTCGCGGTGTGAAGCACTGTTTCGCGTCCGCCGGTCTTCGTGCCGAACTCCACCCGGTATCTTATCAAGCCTGGCTTGAGCTTCATTGTGAAGGCGTAGGATTTATCGGAAGCGGGCCGGGCGGTTTCGGTTCTGATGAGTTGGTCGTCGGCGTAGAGCTTGAGAAAGACGGTTGCCGGACCCAGGTGGGGGTCGGGGGAGCCGCCCAGCGTGCCGTTGTAGAAAAGCGTGCCCTGGTTTCTGTCGTCGCGCGCAAAAAACTGGCCGTCCTCGGGCTTCTCGTTTGGTCCAGGAACCAGCGCCTTCCACGCGTCACGCTTGGGTTCCGTCACCTCGATCATCGTGCTCTGGGTGACGGGCTTGCCGCCGTTGCGCATCGTCGCCGTCACGGTCAGTTTTCCACTGTTCTGCGCGCGTTTTAGGATAAGTTTACCCGGCGCGGCCTCCTTGATAACCGCAAACGGCCCGGCGCTCCACTCCGTCTTCAACCCGCCCGCACCCTTCGCCTGCATCGCTGCCAAGTTGCTGATCTCCGCCACGATTTCGATGGTTTTGCGACCGTCCCACGCGCGCGGCGCCTTGAGTGTGAAGACCGGCTCAGGAATGTCCTCTTGGATGGATATGGGAATGTCCTGAGTCCTCACCCGGCTGGCATACACGGCTTTGAAACGCAGCGTTGCGAAGTCGTTTCCGCTCACCCGTCCGGCGTCAAACTGAAAACTCAACCGATCCACCGCCACGATGGTCTCACTCCCGTCGCGCAAAACCGACCAATAGACTTTTTGCGCGCCGCCGGCATTCGCCGTGAATGTCGCGCTCCGGCCCTCGGCGAGGCTCACCCTCTCCGGCGACACCGCGAAGGCATCTCCTGGGCGTACCACCGGCCCGACCACCGTTTGGAGCGCTTTCTGGTTCTCGTATTGCAGCTTCACCCAGTCGGCGGAACGGGTCACCCGGGAAATTCGAACCTCGTCGATGTCGCCAATGAAATCATAGTGGTGATACCAACCGCCAATCCACAGCCGTGCCGGCGCCTTGATCGCCAGAGGAGAATTTGGCCTGGAGGAGACGCCGCTGAGAACTCCGTTCACATAAATGCTGGAGTGCCCTTGCTGATAGGTGTGGATCACGTGAATCCATTCGTTCATCGGCATCCGGCCGGCGCTCGCCACGTCCGCGCCCGAGAAGTAGCAATCCATTCTCATGTGCGGTGGACTTTGAAAGAGCATCACGACTTTCCCCTGCGCCTGTTCATTGCCCCAGGCGAGCGGACGGCCATTCGATTGCTTCGCGCGAAACCACAGCTCCGAACTGTGCGGACTCGCGCCCACCGGATAATTCGAGATCTTATCCCCGCCGAAGATTCCCTGATTCCCCGCGAGATGCCGCGCCGGGCCGATTATCCCCGGCGTTGACGTCGTGCCGACATCTTTGGATTCGACAGTGCCCACCTCGTCCCTCACCGGGCCGTTCATGTGCCATACGCTCAGGTAGCCATTCGACTCGTTGAACACGGCGCTCCCGCTCGATTCGCTGGCCGCGTCGGTCTTGCCCCAATGCAGGCGCAGCTCCTGCCGATCGTTGCCTCGAATCTTCGGGACCCGCACCCAAACGCTGGCCATGCCCTTGGCCGCGTCCCACTCCTCGATCTGATACGGCAGCGGCGCGCCGGCCCTGGTCGAAAAACGGAGATCCTCGCCGCCCGCCTTTGCCTGAGTGAAATCAAACCAGTCGCGGTGCAGCCGCACCAGCAGCGGAAAACCATCCACCGTCGCTCCCGCCGGCAGATCCGCTCCCTCGGGCGTCGTGAGAATCATGAGGGCGCCGGAGTGTGGCCAGCCCGGGTAGGCAACGAGCACGCCTGCGGCCCGTTCCTGGTTTGCGGCGAAGACGGGCAACAGGAGCGCGGCAAAAGCGATCCAAGCGGATGCAGGGCGGTTCATGAGTCGAGTTTTTTATTGGTAGTGTCGGGCGCCCACCAGATCACGATAAGGCCCAGGAGATAGATGAGTCCGCAGGTCGCGCCGACTTTTGGATACGAGCCTCCCATCGCGGCGAAGAGCGCGCCGGCGGCCAGCACGCCCAGCGCCGTGGCGAAGCGGCCGACATTGTAAGCAATGCCGCTTCCGGCGGCGCGGACCCGGGTGGGGAAAAGCTCCGGAAGATAAAGCGGCAACCAACCGAAGAATAGCGTGGCCACAAAACCCTGCGCGAACACGATGGGAAGGAAGGACGCTCGGAGCGGAGCGGTGCCGAGGAACATCAACAACGTCAGGGCAGTCGTGGCTGCGCTGATGATCGCGTACGCGCGCCGGCGTCCGAGCCAGGCGGCGATTTGCGCCCCAGTGAAGCTCCCCAGCACGGCGCCCAGCGCCCACCAGCCCTGCGTGAGGGCCTTGTAGCCAGCCTCGGACGCGCCGCCGACCTTGTCCGCCCACGGAATCATCCACTTGCTCGCGGCCCAGGCGCCGACCATGGGGATGGACCCGATCAGGATGCCGATCAAAGTGATCCGCAACAGCGGCGGTCGAAAGAGTTGGCGCAACGGCGAATGTATCTCGGCTGTGTCCGCAACAGCAACCGCGGCGGATTGCGATGGACCACTTGGTGAGGCTGGGTCCTCGACCACGGCCGCGGCCGATTTTTTCCGGTGGATTCCACGCCCCTGGCCGCTGCCTGGAGCTGCCTCACGCCGGTTGCTGCGAGAGGCCAGCCACAAGGGCGATTCGGGAATCACCGTCAACGCCAGCAGCCCGAGCACCGCAGGCGCTGCGGCGAGCTGGAAAATCCACCGCCAGGATTCCGGCGTGATGTGCCAGGTGCGGGCGACTTGCGACAGCATGAGAATGCCGCCATTCAATGCCGCGCCCATCAACCCAGCGATGATCGGGCGTGATTTATCCGGCCAGCACTCGGCTGCGAGCGCCACGGCGTTGGGCCAGACGCCGCCCACGCCCAGGCCCACCAGAAAACGCAGCACAAGCATCTGCTCCTGTGTCCTCACGAATGCACCGAACCCGGCGAACACGGAGTAAAACAGGACACTGACACCGAGCGCGCGGGTGCGCCCAATTCGATCCCCCAGACTCCCAAGAAAGATGCCTCCGACGGCCGCGCCCAGCATCAGCGCCGCCGTGAAGCGCGCGAACCAGTCGCCGCCCAGCGCCGGTGTGAAGGCATCACCCAGCAGGCTCTGCGACACCGACAGGGACGCTACGGGCATCAGGCCCAGCTCGACACCGTCGAACAGCAGCCCGCCAATCGCCGTGAACAACACGACGTAGCGTAACCGAGGGCTAAGGGATGCCGTGCTCATCCAGGCTTTTGCAAAAGTCCACGAGGTTCAACCGCCGTTCCAAGGAGGATCCACTGCCCGCCGCAGCCGTGTGGAAAATCTCCCTCGCCACACAGCGAAAAAGTTTCGATGACCCCTCGAACAACTCCCGACCACCGACCCCCGACCACCATGCGGATCTCATCGCCGTCCCTCGTTCGAGCAGCGACGCCGGAGATCACGAACCGAGAGAGAAGACCCGCCTTCAAACCAAGCCGCGAATGGGTTCACCGCGCGTCATCGCTTCAACCACGCGCTGGGGGACACCCGGCATCAGGCGGACCTCCCCTATGTCAAGGAGGGAGTGCATGATGGTGGCGATCAAATCTTTCATGGTCACGGGGTCGGATGCGGGTTCGCCACCGTCCCGCGAGGATTGACCGATGACGCGGCCCATTTTTAGCCCACCGCCGTAAATCAGGAGCGGGGCCAGATTGCCCCAGTGATCGCGGCCGCCGTTTTTGTTGATGGTTGGCGTGCGGCCCATCTCACCGCAGCAGACCAGCAGGATCTTGTCACTCAAACCGCGCGCTTCCACGTCCTCGATGAAGGCGGACACGGCCCGATCAAACGGAGCGCCAACGTATTCCATGCCGACCGTCATCGGCGCATTGTTTTCATCCGCGTGCATGTCCCAGATGAAGCTGGTTGTGACGGTGACAAAGCCGGCGCCGCGCTCGCAGAGGCGTCGGGCGAGGAGCAACTGGCGCCCGAGGGTGGACGCATTGGTCGCGTAGTGGTCGATGTTTTTCCATTGTTTGCTGATGCGTTCTCGCGGGAGCAAGGGCGCCGTGTCGTAACGTTCGACCAGGCGCGGATCTTCTTGGGAAAGATCGAAGGCGTCCGAAACGCCATTGCGCAGGGCATTGTAGGCGAGCTGCTGAGACTCGCTGAATCCACCGACCACGCCACTCGAATCCGCCCACCGTTTCCAATTATCCAAGGCGCCGAGCAGGGCGCGGCGGTGCTCGAAGCGGCCCTCGGGCAGGTTCAACCGCATATCCTGCTGCCAGCCCGCCCCCGCGCCGGGCACGAAGGGCGCGAAAGTCCGGCTGAGCTCGCCCGTGCCTTCGAAGTTGCCAAATTCCGTCACCGCCGCCATCGCCATGGGATCGACCGAGCGAGGGAAGAGCGCCACGTTCGTGGGCATGGCCGTGGCGGGGCGGGACGAACCGGCCACACTCGAGTAAAGCGAGCCCATGTTCGCCCGGAGCGTGTCCGCCCCGAGAATCGGTTTGATATCGTGATTGCCGTCCCCGGTGACGAAGGACCGAACGAGACTGAACTTGTGCGCCAGCCGCGCGAGTTGCGTGAATGTGCTCCCAAACGTGACGCCGGGAACCGTCGTTTTGATCTCCCCGGTGGCGCTGCGGACACTGGAGGGGGCATCCATCTTCGGGTCGAACGTCTCGAACTGTGAAGGTCCGCCGTGCATGAAAAGGAAGATGACGGACCGATCCTTGAGCGGCAGTTTCCGCTCCTGAGTGGCCGCGCGGACGGCGAACCAGTCGGACAGTGTCAATCCGCCCAACGCCAGGCTGCCGACGCGGAGAAACTGGCGCCTCTGCCAGCGTCCCGACTGACGGAAGTGATCTTGGAAAGTCAGCATCGCGAGAACGTCTTTCGGCTACCCTTTACTTGGGCCAGAAGCCGCGAATTCGCGCAAGGGATTTTCTGGACATTGAAAGTGAGACGGGGTGGCCGCCGCGCGGCGACTGCCACCGAGGACTTTGAGACCTGCGAGAACGCGGCCGCCCAACAATGCTTTTGACCGGATTTAAGCCATCTGCATAATCTCCCGCCATGCGCCCCTCCCCTCCCCACGAGCATTCGGCGCGACACGCGTTCACCAGCCTCAACCCGCGCGTGCGTGAAGGGCTTACCGTCTTCAGCCGGCGCAGCATGTTGAAGGCGGGGTTGGCTGGGCTGGCGGGATTGACCCTGCCGGAGCTGATGCGCCTGCGAGCGGAGGCCGCCGCCAAAGGGGAATCCATGGGCCGGAATAAGAGTGTCATTCTGATTTGGATGACCGGTGGCCCGAGTCACATTGATACCTGGGATGTAAAGCCCGGCATGCCGCGGGAGATTCGCGGCCCGTTCAAGGACATTCCGACACGCCTGCCTGGGGTGCATGTCTGCGAGTATCTGCCCAAACAGGCCGCGATGCTGGACAAGTTCACGATCATCCGCTCGATGGACGCGCGGGAAAGCAATCACGAACCCGATCATATTTTCCAGACCGGCAACCTGGAGGCGGCGCCTCGTGTGAACCCCAGGGGCCACCTCTACCCGGCGATCGGATCGGTTGTGGCCAAACTGCGAGGCGCTAATCAGCCCGGCTTGCCGCCGTATGTCGTGCTGAATATGAAAAGCCGATCGCACGTGGCGTGGGGCGGCTACCTCGGGAAAGCGTTTGATCCCTTCCTCGGCGACAACGTCAGCCAGCTTTTCAAGCTGCCCTCTGGCCTCACGATGGATCGCCTGCGGACGCGCCGCACGCTCGTCGAACAGATGGATACTCTGCGGCGTGATTTGGACGCTTCAGGGGCAATGGCGGCGGTCGATCAGTATGGGCAACAGGCCTTCGATCTCGTCGCCGGCGGCCGCGCCCAGGCGGCCTTCGACGATTCAAAGGAGCCGCAGAAAATCCGAGACCGTTACGGCGAACATGACTGGTGCCGGCAAGCATTGCTGGCGCGGCGGCTGGTGGAGGCAGGCGTGAGCTTCGTGACGATTGACTTGAGCAACCATTCTGCCTCCGGCACGTGGGACACGCACGGCGACAACATCCCGCCCTATGGCGGCATTTGGAACGGATTGCGCCCGCTCCTGCCGGTGTTCGATCATCTCATCACGACTCTTGTGAGTGACCTGGAAGAGCGCGGAATGCTCGATGATGTGCTGGTCCTCGCGTTGGGGGAATTCGGACGGACGCCCAGGATCGGCACGCAGGACAGCACAGATGGCCGGGATCACTGGCCCGTGGTGATGTCAATGACTCTGGCCGGCGGCGGATTTCGTCACGGGCAGGTCATCGGCGCCACCGAACGCGACGGCGGCGCGATCAAGGAACGCCCCGTGACACCGGGCGATTTGGCGGCGACCATTTACCATCACCTCGGAGTGCCGTTGACGGAAACTTACCTCGACCATCAGGGCCGGCCGCGATTCATTGTCGAAGGTGGCTCGCCGATTCGGGAATTGGTCTAGGCATGGCGGGTGGTCCGCGCATTAGAGGAGCTTTGCGGAGCCTATTGGTATCCTCTTCACGCCAACTCCCCGTCGACGACCGGAGGGACGGAGCGCGCCAACGCATTTTCCGACATTCCAGCCGACGGCAAAAGGAGACCTGGTTTGGCGGAGCATCGGGAAGTGATAACGTGAGATACTTGGAGGTTCAAGCCAGTGCATGGTTTTATCTGCCCCTTGGCTGAACGTACGTTTTCACGCACGCTATCTGTGTGACTTCAATTTCCATCACTCAGGCCCGTTCCAAGCTCTACCAACTCCTCGATGAGGCCGCCGATTCGCACGAACCCAGTTAAGAATCCCCAGCCCTGCGAAAAACTCATTGGAGATTTGGCGGTGGCTTATTCCAGGCGCGTCAACATCCAACACCGCTTGGTGTACCAGGTCTATGAGGCCGAACAAATCGTCAAAGTCATCCGCATGTGGACTCACAACGAGTGAACGGCCGGAAACGCGTGGATTTGGTGAGTGATTCGGAAAAGCTTTATCGCCAGGATCTTGCGAAGATTCACCTTGGGCAACTGCCGAATTTAAGGTTAAAATGAGCGGCTGCCGGGCTCGTCGCAGAGATTTCTTCTTTCGGGGCGCATCCTGTCCAGGAGTCCCGCATCCTGTCCAGGAGTCCCCATTGACTGATAGGTTTTTGATTCCATCCCCATCCGTTGCAGTGCATCCGCAGGTTGACGGTGAATTTGGCTGGCAGCCCGGAGCACGGTTGTGTGCGAAGCACCAGCCGCAGCAGGTTTGGCGTGATAGCGAGCCTGAGATGCTGCTGCGACTGGCTTTCAGCACAGTCGCGCTCCACCGACAACTCGCGGATGCACCACATCCGTTGAGATGTCCCACTTTGAATTTTCATTTTTTTAGTCATCGTGGCAGGATCTAAGCCATGGTTTACGATGGAGACAGCCGGTCATGCCTCGAGAGAGCTTGGGAAGGAAAACGCGTTTCAGCGGCCGACGCGTTGGTTCTGTACAAGCTGCCGCTTCAGGAATTGGGCGCCCTAGCGAATCATCGGCGGCAGCTCGCGAAAAAAGCGGCTTATGGCGGCATCGGGAACCAAGTCGTCACTTACATCGTCGACCGAAACATCAACTACACGAACATTTGCAATGTTTACTGCAAATTTTGCGCGTTTTACAGGACCGAAGCGGATAGCGACTCGTATGTGCTTTCCCGGGAAGAATTGGACCAGAAAATTGAGGAAACGCTGGCTGTCGGAGGAACTCAGATTTTGATGCAGGGCGGACATCATCCTAAAATTGGCATGGACTGGTATCTTGATCTCCTGTCACACATCAAAACAAAGTTCCCATCCATCAATATCCACGCATTCAGTCCCAGCGAGTTCATCCATTTTCGCGACGTGTTCAAGAAGC
>SXGS01389163.1_pt1 | contig 45479 bp, 42 predicted proteins | sample 3174681 | NCBI WGS metagenome assembly SXGS01 (sample SAMN11356861, study PRJNA531348) | freshwater metagenome | isolation source: freshwater sample F1-80 | place: China: Fuxian Lake, Yuxi | collected 2017-12-25 | reverse complement strand
CGAAACCGCTACATTCGAAACCGCTGCATTCGAAACAGCTGATTACGCAGCCAATTCTTATCAATCACCTTCGGACCGGCTGTTGATTAAAGCCGAGTTCTGAATCAGCCAAACCCTTCCGGCCGATCAAAACCAGATCCCGCTGAGGTCAACTTCCCATTTACCTTGACCGGGCAGTGATCTTCCACCCATCCTCCGGATCCGTCCAAAAGGCTTCTCAATGTTTGCGCAGATCAAAGGTCTCTTCTCGAACGATATCGGAATCGACCTCGGAACCGCCAACTCCCTCGTCTATGTGAGGGATCAGGGGATCGTTTTGCGCGAACCCTCAGTGGTGGCCATCCAAGCCGGAACAACCAATGTTCTAGCAGTCGGAGAGGAGGCCAAGCGCATGCTCGGCCGAACCCCCGGCAACATCGTCGCCATCCGGCCCATGAAAGACGGCGTCATCGCCGACTTTGAGATCACCGAGGCGATGCTTCGGCACTTCATCCAGAAGGTCCACCACCGCAAGCTCATCAGTCCGCGGGTGGTCGTGGCCGTACCCTCGGGCATTACCGAGGTCGAAAAACGGGCCGTGAAGGACTCTGCCACCCACGCCGGGGCCCGCGAAGTGTACCTCATCGAGCAACCCATGGCTTCGGCCATCGGAGTAGGACTGCCGGTGCACGAACCCTCAGGTAACATGATTGTCGACATCGGCGGTGGCACCTGCGAGATCGCGATCATCTCGCTGGCAGGCATCGTCTTCAGCCGCAGCGTCCGCGTGGGCGGCGATGAATTTGACGAAACGATCGTCGCGCACATGAAGCGCGCTCACAATTTAATGATCGGCGAACGTACCGCCGAGGAGATCAAGATCCGTGTCGGGTCGGCGTTTCCGTTGGACCAGGAATTGACCATGGAGGTGAAGGGCCGCGACCTCAGTGCGGGCCTCCCCAAGACGGTCCTCATCCGGTCCGAAGAAATTAGGGCCGCCCTGCAAGAACCGCTCTCGAGTATTTTGGAGTCTGTCCGCATCACGTTGGAACGATGCCCCCCAGAATTGTCCGCCGACTTGGTGGACAAGGGTATCATGATGGCCGGCGGTGGAGCGCTGTTGCGCAACATCGACCGCTTGGTCTCTCAAGAAACCGGTCTTCCGGTCCACATCGCCGACGATCCGTTGAGCGCAGTGGCTACGGGCACCGGACGTGTGCTGCAAGAACTCTCCTTCCTCCGAAGAGTCGCTTCCTCCACGACTACCTGATCTCCCCGGGGTTCGTTCGTCCGTCACCGGATCGAACGTGCTGAATCGGAACCATTACCTTGCATTAGCCGGCGTAGGACTCCTCACGCTGAGCCTACTGAACTTGCCAGCCTCTCTCCAGACGCAGGTCAAGTCGGCCATCGGCGCATCGTTTCTGCCTCTCTTCGGCATCCGGGCCGCCGCAAATGACGTGCTCGATCGGGCCGGTTATCAGGTCCTCCCCCGCTCCACGTTGATTGACAACGTCTTGCGACTGGAACGTGAGAACGCCGAGCTCCGGGTCTCGGCTCTGCAGGGGGCAGATGCCCTGGCAGAGAATCAGCGACTGCGGATCGCCATCGGAGCGGCTCCACGCGGCCCCTGGCACCTCAAGCTGGCGCGAGTGGTGGGACGGGACCCGACGACCTGGTGGCGCTCGATCCAAGTTAATCTGGGATCCCGGGATAACCTGAAACCCGACCAAGTTGTCATGAGCGGCGCGGGCCTCGTCGGCCGAATTAGCCAAGCAGGCCTGAGTCATTCCCAGGTGGCCCTAGTCGGTGATGCCGAATGCGGGGTGGCGGTCGTGGTCAAGGAGACCCGCGATTTAGGGATCATCAAACCGGGTCAAACCCTCTCAGGCGATGGCGGGTTGGTGGAAATGACCTTGCTGCAGAACTGCCCGGGAATTATGGCCGGTCAGGTCGTGCTCACCAGCGGCTTGGGTGGGGTCTTTCCGGCGGGTCTCCCAGTGGGGACCATTGTCGACACCCGGAACGAGGACGGCAACGTATTCACCACCGCCCGAGTCCGTCTGGCTGCCAATCTCAACCGACTCGAAGAAGTGTGGGTGCTGCAGCCATGAACCGCTTCACCCTAATCCTGCTCTTCCTGGTGACGTGGCTGTCGGTGTTCGCCCAGACCCAATTTTCAGGGCTTCGACTCTGGCTAAACGTCCCGATGGCGCTCAGTCCGGCGCTCATTTGCTATGCGGCCTTGACCCATGACTTTTGGATTACCGTTTCCCTGGCCGTCCTGAGCGGTCTCTGGGCTGACTCCCTGTCCGCCTCACCACTGGGAATTAGTGTCATGCCCTTGTTCCTGTTGGGTTTTACCCTGCAATTGCAACGTCACCTTATCCTCCGGGACCAGAGTTTTGCTCAGTTCTGGATCGGACTGGGAGCCGGGGTTGGTGTGCCTCTCCTCACCTTGGGGGTGCTTTCCCTGACCGGATCCCAACCCGTGACCGGTCGATTCACTTTTATCCAACTCCTGCTGCTAGGATTACTCAATGGCATCGCCTGCCCAGTCCTCTTCCGGATATTCGATTTACTCCACCGGAGCTTCGACTATCGCCCACTGACCACCTCCAGCTTCCGGGCTGATCGAGAAACCGTCCGTGGCCGCCAATTTCGCCCCCGTTGAACCATGCTGATCTTCGACCAGTTCAACAAAGGAGACCGGCCACTGAGATGGATGGCTGGCGTAGTGGGCGCAGGCCTGCTGCTGTTGCTCATCGGGCTCCTGCGGGTGCAAATCTTCGGCCACCATCGCTTTGAGCAGTCCCTGCAGACCCAGAGTTTCCAGTCAGTACGGGTTCCCGCCCTCCGAGGCCGCATCCTCGACCGGCAAGGGCGTGAATGCGTGGGGAACGCTCCCCGTTACCGCTTGGACGTGTATCTCGAGACCCTGAGCCGGGACTTCACGCGAGAATACGGCCTACTGCGCCGCGAGGTCGTGGCAGCACGCGGAGGGACCAATACCTCATCCCCCGGACTCTGGGAGCGGATGATGTCGAAACTCCGCCATGATCCGCCCCGGGTCCTGATCCGCCCCGAGGAGAACAGCCTCCTCTGGAGGCAGGCCCGCTACAATGTCCTCAGCAATGTGGTCTCCCGGGTTTCCAACAAGGTCGGCCTACCACTGACACTGACCGAATCGGAACTGCACCGTCACTGGGCCAACAGTCGTGCCCTGCCGCTGGCTGTGCTCAAGAAACTGACTCCCCAGCAGGTCTCGCTTCTAACCGAGCAATCCTGGTCCATCCGGGGAATTAGTATCGAGCTGCAGGCCGTCCGCCATTATCCGCAGGGACCATTGGCCGCACACACACTGGGGTATCTGGTTCGCGCGGATGATTTCGAAGGCGAGGAAGGTGAATCCTTCGACTACCGCCTGCGGGATTATCGAGGGGCCGCCGGTCTGGAAGCGGCCTTCGACACCGCCCTCCGAGGCACTTCGGGCTCCAAGAGCATCCTCGTCAACAGCGATGGGTATCGGGTGGGAGAGACCATGACCACGGCGCCAGTGCCCGGACAGAACCTGATCACCACCCTCGACATCGAGGTCCAGAAAGCGACCGAGTCAGCGCTGTCTGCAGTGAGCGGCGAGGAACGGGGTGCAGTGGTCGTGCTGGACGTCCGCAATGGGGATGTCTTGGCCGTGGCCAGCGCCCCAAGCTTCGATCCGGGCGAGTGGATCGATGGCATCAGCCGGGCCCGATGGACCAACTACTACGATGTCCAGAAGCGGACGCCCCTGATGAACCGCGCCACCGACGGCGCTTATTCCCCAGGTTCGACCTTCAAGATCGTGACTGCCTTGGCCGCCTTAGAGAGCGGGTTGGACCCCGATCGAGTGCAAATTGTCGAAGCGAACCCCTCCAAACCGGGCAAGGGCCTCTATAACCGCGGGAACATCAAAATCGAGGACACCGCACCGCCGGGTCCCTACGACTTTCGTCGCGCTTTCATTCGATCCTCCAACGCCTACTTCATCCAACTAGGACTCGATGCCGGCTACGACCGCCTGCTCGCCACGGCCCACCGATTCCACTTCGGAGAACAGACACGCATCCAATTGCGCCCCACCGAAGAGCGGTCCGGCTGGATGCCCGAACCCGCCGAGGCGCGGGCCGAGCGCTGGCCCCAAGGACGGCTCGCCAACTTCAGCATCGGCCAAGAGGTCACGGTCACCCCATTGCAACTGGCCGTAATGGTCGCTGCGGTAGCCAATGGCGGCACGGTCTATTACCCACGCCTGGTCGACCGCCTCGAGTCGGGAGATCCGCTTAGCGAAGAGGCACCCAGCACCATTCGCCCCGGTCAGGTGCGCAGCCGCCTAGAAACCCGCCCCGAATACCTCGCCCGCATCCGAGCCGCCATGCGCGACGACGTCCTGGATCCCGAAGGTACGGGCACCAGCGCTCGCGTTGCCGATTACACAGTCTGCGGCAAGACAGGAACCGCCGAGATCAAGGGCAACGGGGTGAAGGATAAAGTAACCTGGTTCGCCGGCTTCGCCCCCTTCGAATCCCCGCGCTATGCTGTGGTCGTGATGGTGGAAAGCGGCGCCTCCGGAGGTCGCACCTGCGGCCCGGTAGCCCAGAAGATTTACGAACACCTGCGCGCGCGGGATGCGGGGTCCGGCCGGCCTATCGCCCTCAACTCGGCGCCCTAAACCATGACCCCGCTCTCCCTTCAAAATCGCCGTGCCGAGGCAGACATCCTGTGGCCCCTTTGGCTCTCGGTGTTGGGTCTGATGATCATCAGCGCGATGTTCATCTTCAGCACCACCGGCGGCACCGAGATAACGCGAGGTGTCCCGTGGTACCAATGGACTGCCACCCGCCAGGTGATAGCCTTTGGTATTGGTCTCTTCGTGGTTCTCGGACTCAGTTTGATAGATTACATCCGAATGGCGCGGTGGGCCATGGTCGGCTACTGGGTGTCCATCGCCCTGCTGATGGCAGTCCATGTCCTAGGCACCTCCCGCAACGGTGCTCGGCGGTGGCTAGATCTGGGCCCAATCCAATTCCAGCCCAGCGAATTGGCCAAACTGACTTTCCTGTTCGCCATGGCTAACTTTTTGGCGCGTCCCCCTTCGGAGCTCCGCTCGCCGAGCGTCTTCCTCAAGGCCCTCATGCTCACGCTCCTGCCACTGGGCCTGATCCTCAAACAACCCGATTTAGGTTCATCGCTCGTCTTTCTGCCCATCACCCTGGTCATGATGCTGGTGGCTGGGGTTCCGCAGCGCTTTGTGATCAAGCTTTTGGGTGGCGCCTTCCTCATCGTCAGCCTGATCGCCATCGACATCTTTATTGCACCCGAGAACTGGCGACTCATCCGCCTTCAGAACTACCAGCGCGAACGGCTGCTGGTTTATTTCAACGCCGATTTTGCCCCGGACTCCGCCACCCCAGAACAACGCCAGAGGGCTGCGCAGCGCAAGCGGCAGATGTCCTGGAATGTGGAGCAGGCGCTCATCTCGGTCGGCTCAGGCGGCTTCACCGGCAAAGGGTGGCGCGAGGGCACTCAGCACCGTCTGGGTTACCTGCCCCGACTCGGCGCCCACAATGACTTCATCTTCTCGGTCATCGCCGAGGAGCGCGGCTTCATCGGAAGCGTCGCGGTCGTTATCCTTTATGGCATCGTTCTGTTCAGCGGCATCAAGACCGCTGGAGAATCACGCGACCGGCTCGGGCGCCTTCTAGCCATCGGCATCGTCACCCTCTTTTTCACACACATCTTCGTGAACATCGGCATGAACATCAAACTGATGCCGGTCACGGGCATTCCACTGCCCCTGCTCAGTGCAGGCGGAACCTCAGTGCTCTGCTCACTGATCGCGGTCGGTGTTCTTCAAAACATCCATTTGTACCGAAAGCGGTACTAAAACTCGAATCCTACAGACATGAGTCAACAGACATTCAAACGCGGCAAGGTGCCGATGCGTTTCAAGCCCACCCGGGGAATCGGCGCGCCGAACCCCAATCGATCTGCTGCCAACGCCCGCATGGAGGCCATCGGCGAGAAAGCCGTTGAAGAACGGGTGTTCGACATCCGACGCCACGAGTCCGAAATCCGGCGCGCCGAAAACCGTGCAGCCGGACTCCCCGAGGACACCATCGACGCCCCGGAGGTCAATCTGACCAAAAACGGCCGAGACCAGACCTACCGCTCCCCCGATCTCTCTCGCCCCGAGGAGGCGCACGAGGAACCGGCCGAACAGGCACCTAAACCTCCTCGCGAACCTAAGGGGCTTATAGAAAAAGCGCGGACCGCGGTCAAAGAGGTGGTCAAAAAGGTTAAACAATTCATCCGACCCGAGGAAAAGATCATCAAGGAAGTGATCATCAACGCCGAACCGCTGGAAACCCGCGTCGCGGTGCTAGAGGAGAGCAAACTGGAAGACCTCACGGTCGAACGAACCGCCGATGATCGCCTCGTTGGCTCCATCTACAAGGGCAAGGTAAAGAACCTCGAAGATGGACTGAAGGCCGCTTTCGTGGACATCGGCTTCGAGAAAAACGCCTTTCTCCATTACTGGGACATCATCCCCAACACGTTCGATTCCAGTGTTGAAATCGTGGAGCGCGATGACACGGGTAAATCTCGCCGGAAGGAAAAACCCAAAATCACCCAGAAGGATGTTCCCCGACTCTTCCCGCCGGGAAGCGAGATCATTATCCAAGTGACCAAGGGCCCGATCGGCACCAAGGGACCGCGCGTCACCACCAACCTTTCCTTGCCCGGCCGCTATCTCGTCCTGCTGCCCAATTCCGACCAGTCTGGCATCAGCCGCAAGATCGAGAACGTCGAGGAGCGTCATCGCCTCAAGAAAATCGTCCGCGAACTGACGATTCCCGAGGGCATGGGAGTGATCATCCGCACCGCCGGTGAAGAAAAGCGCAAGGCGTACTTCGTCCGTGATCTCGCCCTGCTGCTGGAGGAGTGGAAGCTCATCCAAGAACGGATCAAGAGCCAGCCGATGGCCTCCTGCGTTTATCAAGAGCCCGACCTCATCGAGCGCACCGTCCGCGACTTCCTCACCGAAGACGTCGACAAGATCGTCATCGACGACCTCAAGAAGTTCGAATCGATCCGCGACAGCATCAAACGCATCAGTCCCCGTTCCGTGCGCAAGGTGCACTTCTACAACGAGGCGGAGCCGCTGTTTGACCGCTACAACATCACCCGCCAACTGGAGGCTGCTTTCAGCCGCCAGGTGAACCTCAAGAGCGGCGGCTATCTCATCATCGACGAAACCGAAGCCCTCGTGGCCATCGACGTGAACACCGGCAAGCACAAGCAGGCCGGCACCAAGGACCACGACGCGACGATCCTCAAAGTCAACCAAGACGCCGCGGACGAAATCGCCCGCCAACTCCGCCTGCGAAACATGGGCGGCATTATCGTACTAGACTTCATCGACATGAAGTCGCGCCGCGACCAGCAGTCCATCTACCAGCGGATGAAGGACAACCTCAAGCGGGACAAGGCTAAGACGCATGTCCTGCCGCTCTCGCAGCTCGGGCTCATGGAAATGACCCGCCAGCGCCAGACGGAGAGCGTGCGTTCATCGCTCTACGACGACTGCGAGCACTGCACGGGCCGTGGCGTCATCAAGAGCGCCGAGACCATGAGTGTCGAAATCCAGCGCAAGCTGACCCAGATCCTCAAGGGTCGCCCGCGGGACGACGGCGACTTTCAAGTCAAGATCGTCTGCAACCCGCGCGTCCTCGATCGCTTGCGGACCCGCGACGAGAAGTTGCTCATCGAATTGGAGAAGAAATTCTTCGCCAAGCTCAGCTTCCGCCCGGACCCCACCTTTCACAATGAGGAGTGGAAGATTTTCAACGCCATGAACAACGACGAGTTGGCTAAGTCGCGGAACTGATCGAAGCCCCAACCGCCGCCCCGGCCGATTCATCAGCCGGGGCGGCTTTGTTTTTAAACCCCTCGTTTTTCCCCAACGCCCCCCACCCGAGCCTTGCCGCCCAGTCGGCGGTGGCAGGACGGAACGAAGGGGTCCATGGATCGCCTGACGTTTCCTCCGACCGCGAGCCCTTCCCGCAAGGAACCATTTTCACCGTTCCGAAAATTTCACTGGCTTTGACCATACGGAACGTTAGAAACAGACGCTATCCCCAACATCCGTCACCCCAAGCCATGAACAGTCAACGCTGCCGCTGCACCCGTGCCTTCACCCTGATCGAATTGCTGGTGGTCATCGCCATCATCGCCATCCTCGCCGGCATGCTCCTGCCCGCCTTGTCTCGGGCCAAATCCAAGGCAGTGAAGACCCTCTGCGCGAGCAACTGCAAGCAGTGGGGTATCGCGGTCAATTTGTACGCCTCCGACAACCAGAACTCCTTCCCAGACAACAGCGGTGGCGCCGGATTTAGCTGGATGATGCCCACCATGAGCAACTTCTGGAACGGCTACCTCATTAAGAATCGCCGCACCTCGGCCAACAACACCCGTGCCGCCAACGACGTCCTGTTCTGCCCGACCGATGACTGGCACCGCGCCGCAGAACGCGGGATGATCACCACCGACAATGAGCCCCAATTGACCGGTTACTTCTACTTGCCAGGTCGGCGAACCGGAGACGCCGATGTCACCGGCGGAGCCCAGGGTACTTCTGAGTGGTTTTTCAAAAAGAAACTCGGTGGCATGTACGAAGCAGCCCCCATCATCATCGACCGCATGCAGGCCTTGGGTTCCAAGACGACCAACATGCTCGACCCCAAGCTGAACTGGTTCACCGATTACAATGGCAAGAAAGTGGCCACGGCCGTTCACCGAATTACCCGGGGTGCCCCCGAAGGTGGCAACTTTGGCTTCGAAGACGGCCACGTTGAATGGCAGTCCAACAAGCGAGTCTCGCTCGGCTCCGACTACGGCGGCTGGCAATGCTTCTTCAAGATCTCAGTAGCCACCCCTATTCCGTGATTCATCTTGTGAGCTCTCTCGTGAGCCGGCCTCCCAGCTCACAGAGAACGCGCCCAGCGATTTTAGATCGGCCCCGAGGACTCGCTCTTTATCAGACGCCATTCCAACCGAGGCTCACTCGCGGCGGAAGGTCAGCACGGGCATGTCCCGCAGGCTAGATCGTCGCAAGACTGCAATGTACCGGCGGGACAAAGCCCCCAAACGCGCAGTGACGCGAACTTCGAAGGTGCTGCTGACGGTCGAGAAAACCGCCAGCGGCGTGCCTTGGTTGGGCATCACCGGAACCCCCTGCAAGCGGGCAATGTCTTGGGGCCCGCGGGCTGGTGTGTCGTCGTAGGTGCCATCCACCCCATCCATGCCCGCGCGCTGTTCTTGGATGTTGCGAGCAATGTTCTCGTCACCACCGCAGGCCATGACCAAAACAGGATACGGAGCCGTGTTGATATTTACCTGACCGCTAGACACCGCCGAGAACACGTCTGCCAAGCCCACCGACCCCGCGATGCTCTGTCCCAGAAAGGTGGACTGGACGCGCCGCCCCATTGAGTCAACCGAGTGCCTACCGCCATTGCCTCCACTACCGCCGCCGCCACTGCGGGGGCCCCAGTACAACTGCGGAGTAATCCCACGAATCTTGAGCAGTTCCGACATGTCGTCGATCGGACCATTTTTAGCGACATAAGGAGGGTTGAGCATCCGGTAGAAATCGCTCTCTGCGCCGCCACCCATGGCCGAATCGTCATTGGGGTCGATCCAGTCCCGGATCGCTGAAGAAACATCGGCCGAATCCGAGCCTCCGGCACCGCACAACTGCAAGATCAACTCCAACAACTGGGGATTGCGCGTGGCGATGGAGTTGATGTTGATGTAGCGCTCTGCGTCCACGATCTCGATGGAAATGGTGCCATCCCCAAGAGCCACATCCGTCAAGGAGACACCCTCAAAGGGATTGTCCGCGATATTTGTCGGGCCCACGCCTCCGGCCCAAAACTGATTGAGTCCGTCATAGGTCTGTTCGCCGGGTATCTGCCGAGACAACGATAGAACCCATTTGGCCATCTCAATGCCTGAGCGCCCCATCCATTCCATCTCGCTCTCGCTCTGGGTGCGAGTAGCCAGGCGACCCTCCACCTTCATCGTGTAGGCAAAGGCCGTGACGATGACCGCCATAGCGAAGATCAGCAGCATGACCATCAACAGCGCCACACCCCGCTGGTGATTTTGGGGGCGGTCCCGCATCTGGACAAAGTCATTCATCATGGGGCACCTCCTATCACCCCCTGAGCCTCGCGAGGCACCGCTACGGTCGGCAAGCGAACCACTCGGCTGACGATTTGCGCGGGCTCACGAGAACCCTTCGACACACCAAAACCCAGTGTCACACGAACGATCACGGGCAACTGGTTGGTCGAAAGCCACTCCTCGACAAAGTCCCGCTGCTGACCATCCCAGAACTCCAACTGGAAGAGCTGCACCTCACGCGCCAAGACAATGCTCGCTGGCTCACCTCCGCTTTCGAAATCTGCCAGCAAGGAGTTCTGTTCGAGTACCAGGTCGTTGCCGCCCGAAGGAACATAGAAACTGACACGGCGGATGCGTTCGCCTCCGAACATACCGCTGTTTGGGAACGAATCCGAAAGATCGGCCGCGAAGCTCACCGCGGCAAATTGACCCGCCGTGTCGGCTTGAAAGAAGTAAAGCCGCGGATTGGATGCAAACATCGTGGCCGACGCGAGGGCGTCTTCTACGGTACGCATGGCCATCCGAGCCCGCTGGGAATCTGTGGTGGAACGGATGGCCGCCTGGGAACTCTGGAAGATCAGTCTCCAAGTCGAGTAGATCATCATGAGGATCAGTGCGAAGAGGAAGATGGCCACCATGACCTCCATCACTGTGAAGCCTCCCCGCCGCAAAGACCGGGCGCTGCCCTCCCTCAATCCTCTCATCATCGGGCCCCCTGGACATATTGTTTGGGGAAATAGAGCGCGCTCATGCGGCGCTCCGAACCTTTAGGACCACCTATGATGACAAAGTCGGCACGGAACAAACCATTGGTTCCCACCTCATAGACCGAACGGCTCCATTGGTAGCCGGGGTAGAGCTTGCCGAAGTCGCCGTGGTCGGACATTTCCTCCAGGCGATTGGAAATCGACAACTCGGCCGCGAGACTACTGGCGTCCACCTCGACCCGGTTGAGGGATTTGGCCGATTTAAGCGCCGTGGAACAAACCGAGATAAACCCGAAGAGCGCCAGCGCCATGATGGCTGAGGCCACAGCAACCTCGATTAAGGTGAACGCCGCACCGGCCTGACCTTGGCGACCTATCATGACTGGGCGGCACCTCATCGAAGGTCCTCGATAGAAAGCCGCGCCGTGATGACTTCTAAAATAAGCTGCTTCACTTCGAGCCCTCCTTTCAGCCAACTCAGTTCAGCGGTCATCGCATCGCTCGTTCCATTAGGAAAAAACCGGATCGCAGCCAACGGGGAACTCATCATGTTCTGTCCGTTCACCAGAAGACTCCGGAAGGCGACATCGTCATTGAGTTGCCCATGGTACGGAGGTTTAGCCAAGGGACCAGAACTCATGGACTCGGAATCCCGAAGCCGATCAAACGAGGCCATCGAAACCCCGTTGGTGGCCCCCATCACACCTTCCGGAGCGGGTTCGACCAGAACCCGACCCTCTGCACCGTAGAGCACCACCTGCATCGGTCGATTACCCATGATGGCCCGGGCCCGCGCTTCATTGCAGGCCGATTCCATCACCTCGAGGGCCTCGGCCATGGGCCCCTTCTTGTTGGCCATGAAGCGGGGAACCGCCACGAACATCATCACGGACACAAGCATCACCGCCACTACCAGTTCGATCATAGTGAAGGCGGCGCGGGCGGCGGCACCTTGGAATCGAATGTGGAAGGCCGTCCTCATCACTTCAGTCTCTTAGCGAGTGGAAATGCTCTCGGTGATCTTGAACATTGCCGACATCACGCCCAAGAGCATGAAGCCGACCACAAAGGCGATGGCCACGATGATCACCGGTTGGATAAGGTTGGTCATCGCCGTCAAACCGACATTGAGGTCATTCTCGTAGGTGTCCGCCACGTTGGACAAGGCCGCGGGCACGTCGCCGGTCTCCTCACCGATCTTGATCAGGTCGATCATCAGTTGCGGAAACAGTCGGCTCTTGGCCAGGGGTTGCGCCAAGGTCTTGCCGTCGGTGACGGCCTCGCGGGTGCGGGCGATGGCCTCCTTGATCACTACGTTGGGCATGACTTGCTCGGTGATGCGCAGAGCCTGCAACACCGGCACACCATTCTGAAGCAGGGTCGAAAGCGTGCGCGCGAACTGCCCAAACAAGTTGAGTCGGACCACCTTGCCAATGACTGGAAGCCTCATCACCAAACGGTCCAATGACTCGCGACCCGTCTTGCTAGCCCGGTAGCGTCGGAAGCCGGCCACCGCAGCACCACCGGCCAAAAGTAGTGCCCACCAGTAGCCACTAAGAAAATTGCTCATGGCGATGAGCAGTTTGGTCATGGCCGGCAACTCGATTTTGGTGTTGTCGAAGAGCGTCATGAACTTCGGCAGCATGACCGTCATGAAGAAGATAACCAGCGCTCCACCGACGACGCAGACCACGGCCGGATAAATCATGGCCGACTTGAACTTCGACTGAACCTCGGCAAACCGATCAAAATGGGCTGCCTGCCGCCGCAGCACCTCTCCGAGCGCGCCGGACTGCTCACCAGCCCGAACCATGTTGATGACCAAATCCGGGAAGATGTGGTTCTGGCGAGCCATGGCATCGGAAAGACTGCGACCCTCGGTCACATCCTGCTTGAGCTGACGACTGGCCTCACCGGGAATGCCCTTGGAAGACAGGCTTTCCATGCTGCGCAAGGCCATCGTCAGAGGCATTCCCGCACGAAGCAAATTGGCCAACTGGAGCGTGTACATGGCCAACTCCTTGAGTCCGGGCTTTTTGGGGCCCCGTGCGAACAGCCGGCTTAATCCCGCTCTGGATCCTTCAGCGGCCGCGGCCCGAGCTGCGGGTGAACCGGCCGACGACGAAGACGAAGACTTCGCCGGCTTGGTCGAACCCTTTGCTTGGACCACAGAAACCGGGATCACTCCCAACCGTTCGACCTGCACGACGGCAGCCGCACGGTCCCCCGCTTCGAGGACTCCTTCGACGACTTCACCCGAACGCCGCCGTGCCTTGTAGTTGAATTGCGCCATGTCGCGTGCCGTTTGGATAACCGGCGCGCGCCGAAAGTTCCATCTCCCCGATGCAGTGGCTTCAGCTGACCGCCAAGAGAGAGACCCTTTGTCCCTCGGCGTTTCGGCTAATTCCCTGACCGCGCGGGTCCACCTGCAAGGTGCCATCCACCCAGAAGGCATACTGGTGATGGCCATGGCGGATGCTCACTGAAGCCTGCCAAGACCCATCAAAAGCTTGAGCCATCGGATTGGAATCCGGGTTCCAAGCGTTAAATTCTCCCACGATCGCTACTTTCTGGGCCTGGGGAGCCAGGCAGATGAAGTGGACCGGAACCAACGCCTTGGAACCAAGGGATCGCGGGGGACCTGGAGGACGGGAAGCCGAGTTCATGAATTCTAGAAAACGTCTCTGGCGGCACTAAGTCTTACTTTTAACTCCACGTGCCATCCGAGAACCGGCTAAGAAAACCATTTGTAAACCTGGGGCAAGTGGATTTCGCAACAATCCGTCGATTCCTTAAATCCACCGCCCTGCAGACGGGTTGCAGATTCAACCATTTCCAGAGAGCCTCACTGGCAGTGCTGGGCACTTGGATTAACGCCGTTGCCGGGGTTGGGGCCCTCCTATGGGCTCGACGCCCCCTGGGCAAAGACAATCAACCTCCCGACTTGGGGCGATTCCGCTGGGGGGCCGCTGGCTTGGCGGCGCTCATCGGCGGGATCGGGATCCTCCATGCCCTGCCCACCCCAATGTCCGGGGCGATCCGATATTTGGGCATTGCGCTGGTCGGCCTCGTGTTGGGCAACCTCACCGGCCGAATTCTGGGCCTGCAGCGGGTTCTAGACACCTGGGGTCGCACCCTTTCGAGTCATCTGCCCAGCCCTAATGGAAAACCCACCGATGTGCCGGGTGCGCTGTCCATCGGAGCTCTTCTGGCGCTCAACCCATTGCTCATTCCCGCCGCAGTCCAGGACGGACTGGAACATCGGTGGGTCGGACTGGCCTTGAAGGCCGCCTTGGACGCGGTTGCGCTCTATGCGTGGGTTCGGAGCCTGTCCCCAATCCGATGGAGCCTGTCCCTCCTGATGCTGGGGGTGATCCTCGTCTGGCAGGCTTGCTGGACGGCGGGCGCGGCAGCCTTGGCCCGTTGGCTCCCAGCCCAGGGCGTTTCCGATGCACTCATGACGGCTTGCAGCCTGCTGATTCTTTGCAGCGCCCCAGCTATCGCCGGTGTGCGTCGAGCCGCTCTAGCCAATTTGTTACCGACGCTGGTCTGGATTCCGGCCCTGACATTCTGGCTCCGCGGCGGTTGATCGCTGCGAAAAGGCACCTAGAGCCCGCACTTCCCTCGGTCGCATTCGATCTTTAAGCTTCAGGCCATGATCCCGAGGTTGAAGTTCCTTCCCAGTTGGGCGGCGCTGTGGTCGGTGCTCTGGGCGCTACCCCTCTTGGCGCAAGTTCCAATCCCTCCGGCCCAGTTGGCCAAACTGCCACCTGCCCTGAAACGACCGGTAGACTTCAAAACGGAGGTTTATCCGCTATTCAAGGCGGCTTGTTTCAAGTGCCACGGCCCCGAAAAGCAGAAAGGGAAATACCGCATGGATACCCGGGAAGGCGCTTTCAAGGTGACCGCCGACCACGGCCCCGCTATCCAGGCCAGAGACAGCACCAAAAGCGCGATCATCCTCATGGCCGCGGGGTTCATTGATGAAATGCTCATGCCTCCGCCCGGAGGCAAACCCGGTGAAAGCGACCCGCTCACCGCTGAACAAATCGGCCTGCTTCGAGCGTGGATCGATCAAGGAGCCGTTTGGCCCGATGGACCCATCGCCGAGGTGATCCAGGTGGTTCGCTTTGAACCAGATATCCAGAAACTCTTGATCGCTTCCTGTGCCAAATGCCATTCCGGCGCAACCGCAGAGGGCGGGTTCTCGGTGGATTCACTCGAAAGGTTGCTCACCGGGGGCAAGACCTACGGCCGGGTCGTTGTGCCTGGCGACCTCCGCAAGTCATCACTCCTGACCATCCTCGCCGGAAAGGATGAAGACATTCCCAAGCCAGAGGCCCATCGGATTCCCGAGAAGTCTCTCAAACAGGTGGAGGAGTGGATTCGGCAGGGTGCGAAATAGCGCCGCGGTCGGCGCGGACATACTGCAGGAAGCGCTCATTCCCCACCGTCCTCACGCGGACCAGGCGAAAGCGCACCGCATCCGCCAGGCAGGCCGCCAAGGGGCCGTCTGCGATCGTGGGAGCAGCCTGTCCCCCAAAGATCCGGGGAACCCAGGTAAGTCGGATTTCATCGACACAGTCCGCGGCCAAAAGAGTGGCATTCACCCGTCCCCCGCCCTCCGCAACCAAGCGACGAATTCCGTGACGCCCGGCCAACCAGGCCAAGGCGGCTGGAAAATCGACCTGACTGCCGGGCGAACTCCAAACCTCAGCTCCGAGATCACGCAATCGTTGCAGATTTGGTTTTGAAGCGTTTCCAGCGCTAAAAATCACGATTGGGGCCCCGGGACGCTTCCATAATTCTGCCTCAGAGGACAGAGATCCGGAGCCACTCACCACCACTCGGACGGGCACTGAAGCCAACCCCGCTCGCCGCCGGGCGTCCCTATGTTCCGAGGAGCCTGTCCCCAAAGTAGCTCCGGTTTCTTCGACGGTTCGAGCTCCGCACAGGAGGGCGTCGGCAGTAGCCCGTAGGGCATAGAGGGCCTTTTTATCGTGAGGGCTCCCAAAAGTGGTCACTTCGCGGCCAGCGGTAGCCACCTTGCCATCGGCCGTCATGGCCATGTTCATGACGACATACGGTCGTTGCCCGGCTTCCGGCAAACCAGGAAGCGATTCAATGGAGGAACATGGCGTCGCCATAACTAAAGAACCGATAGTGCTCCTGAATGGCCTCCGCGTACGCCGACTGAATGCGTTCGCGCCCCCCAAGCCCCCCCGGATCGGCAAAGGCACTGACCAACATCAGTAAGGTGCTTCGGGGCAGATGGAAGTTTGTCAGGAGCCCATTAACTATGCGAAACCGATAGGGTGGGTGAATAAAAATACGGGTCCGACCGGTGCACGGTTGGATGGGGCCTTCGGTCTGGGCGGCCACGGTCTCCAAAACGCGCATGCTGGTAGTTCCCACGGCGATGACACGCCTCCCCGATGCTCGAGCGTCATTGAGAGACTGAGCAGTCTCAATACCTAAAAAATACCGTTCTTCGTGCATGGTGTGCTCGGATAGCGACTCTGCCTTAACCGGAAGGAAGGTTCCGGCCCCGACGTGCAAGGTCACGTAGCACAGACGAACCCCCTTGGCCTCCAGAGAACGCAAAATCCGGTCCGTAAAATGCAGACCGGCCGTCGGTGCGGCCACCGACCCCGCAGCACGACCATAGACGGTCTGATACCGGACAGCATCTTGTTCGCTGGCGCCCTGCTCGCCCCGCTCAATGTAAGGAGGCAATGGAATTTGACCGATCTTGGAGAGCCGTTCCCAGAAGAATTCCGGTTGCTCCCACCGGACCAGGATGTGCCCGTCGCAATTCTTTTCAACGACCTCGCACACCAGTTGACCCGTCCCGGGTTCACCGAATTGCAGACGCATGCCCGGTCGAACTCGTTTTCCCGGGCGGACCATGGACCACCAAAAACCCGCCTCGGTCTCCTCGAGCAACAAGAGTTCCACTCGACCCGGTGACTCAAGTTTTCGCCCCAGCAAGCGAGCGGGGATGACCCGAGAATCGTTCATCACCAACACATCGCCTCCTCGTAAAAGATTAACGATATCGGAGAATTTCTGATGCTCTCGCCCCCCGGAATGACGGTCCAACACCATCAGTCGAGACCCATCCCGCTCCGCGGGCGGAGATTGGGCAATGCGATCGGACGGCAGGTCAAAATCAAAATCCGCTACACGCACACAGGGAGGAAAAGGGAAACAACCGAAAATGTCGATCCGAACATGGCTTAAATGTTAACGGTATTCATTGGCATTTCAGACTAAACCCCAATTGTTTATAACTTGTTCATAAGAAATAGTAAGAAAATGGAATGAGTTAGTTGCAAAAAGGGAGGCATTTGCTGTAAGAAGTAGCCGTTCACAGGATTCAGTACGTTCGGATGCTTCTGGACGAGGGGTAATCCCTCACACACTTAAATGACCGCCGCAGGTGACATTACAGAAATCGGAGCCGGTATGACTGGAGCAACTCCAGCATCCCAGCGACCCCGTTTCACCTGGCGCTACGACCACAAGCTCGATTCCCAGGGACGGGTTCCATTGCCAGCCAAATGGCGACCTGAAGATCCCTCCAGACTGTCCCTTATGGCGGTGATGATCCGACACCCGTCGGAGGCAGAATTCGTGATGGTGCTGCCCGTCGAACAATTCGAGCGCTTCAGCAACCCGATCTGCCAGGGCGACTTCACCGACCCGCTGAGACTGGCCGAGAGACACGACTATGTGGATCGGATCATCGAGCTAGAACTCGACAGCGCCGGGCGGATTTGTTTGCCCAAAGAAATGCGCGGAGCCGCAGGTCTGACCGATGACGTTCTTTTCGTCGGATGCATCGATCGATTCGAGCTGTGGAACCCAGAAGCCTATCAAATGGCCCGCCTCTCAGAACGGCTTATCAAAAAGGTCCAGAATCCCCAAAAGACATGAAGCTGTTGACACTGCTCAACCCGCGCTCTTGGTTTTCTTCGGGCCAACGCGGCCCACTCTCTTCCCTTCAACAAACCTCTAGCTTGGGGGGCGTCCCACTCGGTTCCGTCAAAGCACTACCCGAGACACTCGTCCGCCGCTTTTTCTCCTTTGAGAATCATCGAACACCGAACCGAAACCTCATTCAGGGAGAGCTCCAACTGCCTGCGGTGACACCCCTGCGCAACGACCTCGTCGAGGACGACGTGGAACTGGTGCGCCGCCGCCGAGAAACTCGACTCCTGCACGAGACTCGACCGCCCGGAGCCGGCGGAACCCACGATCCTGAACTGGCCGTCAACCGCCTGCGGAACCGGGCACCGGAGACCAGTCGCCTGGTCGCGCGGGACTGAATGCTTGATGCCTCGTGCCCTCGTTTTCCCACCAACCCGTTCTACTGACCGAAGTAGTGAGCGCACTCCAACCCAAGGCACACGGACGTTACCTGGATGGCACCCTGGGTGGCGGTGGTCACGCTGCGGCGATTCTGGAGGCCAGCTCACCGGATGGATTTCTCTACGGTTGCGACCGGGACACCGAGGCCCTTTCCGCCGCCCGTGAACGACTCAAGCCCTACAGCGAGCGCTTAGAGACCCATCAGTGCAATTTCACCGAGGCAGACCAGTGGATCGCCCCCCGATCCCTCGACGGAATCCTGCTCGATCTCGGCGTTAGTTCCCATCAACTCGACACGCCCGAGCGCGGGTTCTCCTTCCAGAAGGATGGACCTCTGGACATGCGCATGGATCAGAGCGGAGCTGGCCCCACCGCGGCCGACCTCGTCAACACGCTCCCGGCCATCAAATTGGCGGACCATTTTTGGAAACTGGGCGATGAGCGTCATTCCCGAAAAATTGCCCGAGCGATCGAGACTGAGCGCCGTAATCGCCCCTTCACCACCACCGCCCAGCTAGCTCAATTCATCGAGCGGATTTGTCCCCGGCGGGGAGCTCCCACCCACCCGGCCACCCGCTGCTTCCAGGCATTGAGAATTGCCACCAATGACGAGTTGACCGCGGTCCAAACTGGCTTGAACCGCGCGTTCCAACTCTTGGCCCCCGGTGGCCGATTGGCGGTCATCAGTTTCCAATCTCTAGAAGATCGCCTGGTCAAGGAGTTCATGCGGCGCGAAGCCCGGGACTATGACTTCGAAGGCCCTGAGGACCATCCGGATTTCCGGCACCCGCGGCGTCCCCGTGGCCGGGAGCTAGCCCGAAAAGGAATCGCGGCCTCGGAATCAGAACTCAGCACCAACCCTCGGGCCCGCAGTGCGCGACTGCGGGTGCTGGAACGACTTCCGGAACCATGAGCACCAAAAACCGTTCCGAAATCCGACTCGGCACGATTGTGCGGGCTCTCTTGGGTTCCGCACTCATCGGGACACTGGGGTTCCTGTGGATTCTCCAAAGCCGCGCCCATCAGCGGCTTCAAGACCAGATCAGCCAGATCCGCACCCAATGCACAGTGCTCGAGCGCTCCATCGGGCGAGACCATCAAGAAATCGAAAAGCTCCTCACCCGACCCGCGCTCATCCGCCGCATTCAGGAGCTCCGACTGGGATTGACCAACATCGCCTACCGCCAAGTCATCCACGTGACCAACCAGGCTCCGGGCAGCACTCCCAATTCGGAACTGACCCGCAATAACACCCATCCTACCGCACCTGCCCCCCCTTTGGCCGTGGCCATCCCACGCTAAATTCACCGCATGAACACCCCGTCCACCCCAGACAAGACGTTGACCGGACTGACCGTCCTGTTCTGTGTCGTGTTCATCGGGTTGGCCGGGAGATTGGTGTACATTCAGGGCCTTCGTCCCGATTCCCCCCGCTACACACTGGGCGCCTCTCCAGCCCGCACCACTTACATTCCGGCACCCCGTGGTGAACTACTCGATCGTCGCGGCGAACGCCTGACCTATTCACAATTCACCTACAACCTCCGCGCCAACCCAGTGGTGATCAGCAACCAAGCCAAACACTTGGCCGCCCTGCTCTCACCGCTGCTGTCCATCCCAGCGGCGGCCCTCGAGGACCGTCTCAGTATTCGACCCGAACTGCGCTGGAAAACCGATGCCAGCACCAACTCCGCCGGTCTAGTTGCCACCCAATGGGTACAAGTGCTGCACACCAACCAAAGTGTCCTGGTGGCCTCCAACCTGTCCTTTGTGGACTGGACCCGGGTCCACACCAATTTGAAGGTGTTCCGATCGCCGGAGGAACGCCTACTGATGGCGGCTTCGACCGCGGTGGCTCGCCGACGAACCAACAGTGCTCCCATCGCCTGGTGGGATTTGCCGAGCCGATATCGCTTTCGCAAAGAGATCGCCCGGGACAACCGGGAAATCAACCTAGCCATGAAGCGGATCCAACCCCAATTGAGGGAGGTTCGCGAAAACGGAATCACTGCCGAAATTATGGAACGGCGCGTGATGCCGCACGGCGAACTCGCGTTGCCCGTTCTGGGAACCACGACCAACGGGATGATCCCGATCGTAGAATACCGGACTGCCACCAATCGCATTCGCGTCCGCACCCGAGAGTTGCCCCCCGAGATCCATGGCGCCGACGGTCTCGAGCGGCAGTTCAACGACGAGCTCCAGGGGGTTGCTGGTCAGGCGATCATCCGACGAGGCAAAGGCCGTGAATTGGCTGGTACCCGAGAACTGGACCTGGTTCCGCAACCCGGTGCGAATGTCCGACTAACCATCGACGCCAATCTCCAATACGTCGCGGAGAACGCACTGCGCCAAGGGATGGCCAAGCTGAAGCCCAACTGGATGTCGGCCATACTGGTCCGCCCATCGACCGGTGAGATTCTGGCCCTGGCCAACGCTACGGATCCAGACTACTCACCGGCGCGACAACCCGGCTCAACGACACAGGCCAGCGGACCGCGCAAACCGCAGCACCGCAATCACGCAGTGTCTGAGTTGGTCGAGCCTGGATCCACTTTCAAGCTGGTCACCTACTCGGCCGCCCTCGAATCACTTCCAGGTCGAAACCTCTCCCCAAGTTCTCTGATCGACTGCGAGGGCGGATTATGGCGACCCCCTGCCGGACGCAAGAAACCCATCGCCGATGCGCGTGGTCACAAACTGCACACGGTTACCTTGGAAGAAGCCTTCGCCGCATCCTCCAACGTGGGCGCAGCCAAGCTCGGATATGCACTTTGGGATTCTGCTGCTCCGCCGCGAGCCACTGCGTTGGTCAAGTACGCCGAGGCCTACGGATTCACCCGACGGACCGGCATCCTCTGCGGAGGAGAGCCCAACACGCGAATCCCGGCCTGGGACGGCCTCGGCACTCAGCTCATCCTTTCTTACGGCTACGGCATCTACGCGACGCCACTCCAGATCACCATGGCCTACGCCGCCGTGGCCAATGACGGCATCCTGATGGAGCCCATGCTGGTGAAGTCCGTGGAGAGCTCCTCGGGCAGCATCATTCGCAATCTTGCCCCGCGTCAGGTCGGCAGGGTGGTACGCTCCGACACAGCCAAACACCTGGTGCAACTTCTGACCGCAGTGGTGAGCTCCAAAGGCACGGGCAAGGATGCCGCACTCAGTGAGTATACCGTCGCCGGTAAAACTGGCACGGCCAACAAGATGACCCAGGCCCACATGGCTGCCGGCGTCACCGCCCATTTCAGCACCTTTGTTGGATTCCTCCCCGCTGAGAACCCTCAGATCTGCCTACTGGTCTGCGCCGACGAACCCACCGGGTCGGACGGTCGGGCCGCCTATGGAGCCGCCTGTGTGCCCGTCTTCAAAGAGATCTCCTGCGAGGCTGCGAGCTATCTAACAATTCCTCCGTCACCCGTCCTAGTAGCTCATGAAGCGGCTACCGATCGCCCCGCCCTCCCGCGTCACTGACCATGCTGACCGCTGAACCCATGCTCCAGACTGCGCCTGCGTCTTTGACCGCAGAGGCGACCCTCGCGGCGTATCGGCCGAGGCACCCAGCCCTCGGCATCAGCGAGCCGACGCGGTTCCGCCGATCCAGCCCGTCCCGCAAGGTCGCTTCGCCGCAATCACTTTCAGAACCGCTCCAGACTTCTGTCCATGATCATCCCCTGCAGCGTCTGGATTTATGCAAGATCGCCCGTGAGGGACGCGTCTCAGCGGCCACCGCCTCTTTCGTCCACACCTTGCTCAGCGGGGCGGGGCGTCGTCCGGCCTTACTCACTCCAGAAGGGGGGCTCATGGCGGGCCGACTCTTCCCTCAACGACCCAAGATCAGCGAGGCCTCCGAGTGGGAGCGCCTCTTGGCGACCCATGTCCGATCGGGTGGAGACTGCCTGATCATTGAAGAAGACTCCGAAATTCGAGAGCTTCTCGCCGGCATTTCACCCCGGTCGCACCTCCAACCACCGACGTCTCCACGCGCCTGGATTCAGGCACAGGCGCTGCATTGGCGCGGCAGTCGCCTGCAGGTATTTTCCCACGACGGCACCACTCGGACCGCACACCTGCCCCTCGTCGGCGGATCGAACCTCCTGGCCCTTGATCTGGCACTCAACCGGGTCATCCACGCGGGCTGCTGCCCAACACGAACTCTCGCCACGCTCCCCTCTCTGGATCCCCCGACCGGGCTTCTCGAACCCGTCCATGCCGGCCAACCGTATGGCGTCTTCGTGGACCGAGCCTCCTGCGCCGCCGACCTGGCCGAACTCCTTACCGAGGCACGCACGCTGTCAGGTCGTCGCCTTGTGCTCGTGACCGGCATTCACGGCAATTCAACCCCTGAAGAACGACGAGCCTTGGGGGCGGCGGCCGCAGCGGCGGACGAAGTGATCTTCACCAGCGACAATCCACGCCATGTGCCGGTGGCCTCCATCCTGAGAGACCTTCAAGCAGGTCTGGGTGGTGGGGCCTTGGAAGAACCGGACCGTCACGCCGCCATCGCGACCGCTGTCCGTCGGGCCAAATCGGACGACCTCGTGCTCATCGCGGGCAAGGGAAGTCGCCCCTTCCAAGAGCTTGGCAGTGCCGTCATACTCTGGGACGACCGACTGCATGCTCGGGATGCATTGGCCGGGCGGGGCTGGGTAGGAGATTCACTATGACACCCCTACCAAAACCTCATCTTCTCGGCGTCTTGGCCGGCCTATTTCTGGCCTCAGGACTCATCATTTCCACAACACTCCTGACTCGGACTTGGCTCAAGGTGGCCGACGCCGAATCGATATCCGTCACCGGATCGGCCCGTCGCAACGTGAGTTCCGACTTGGTCGTCTGGCGTGGTTCTCTCACCGTCGAAAGCCCCACCCTTCTGGCCTCGCAAGGAGTCCTCGGTCAACAGGAGGCCATCACGGGCAAGTTCCTGACCGCCCAGGGTGTCACCAACGCCCAATTCCATCCGGTTGTCATCCAGCGCATCCAAGTTCGCGCCGGCAAACAAACCGGCGAGGCCGACAGCGAGACCGAAAGTCCCACGACCCGATTCCGCCTCAGCCGCACGATTGAGGTACGCTCCGGTGACATCGATGCCGTCCTGAGCATGGATGCCAAGACATCTGAACTGGTCAATCAGGGCATTGAATTCGCCTCCTCCTCCCCGGAATTCATTTGGACCAAGGCCGGCGAGGCCAAAATCGAAATGCTAGCCGATGCAGCCCGCGATGCCCGCGCCCGAGCCGAGCAAATCGTCTCCCAAGGCGGACGATCGATCGCCCGGATGCGCTCTGCCAAAATGGGCGTTTTCCAAGTAACCCCGCTGTATTCGACTCAGAACACCTGGGACGGAATGAACGACACCACCTCCCGGGAAAAGACTGTCACCGCCGTGGTGAATGCAAGCTACGCACTGCAATAATGGAACCGGTGACACTCCAATTCATCGCTGAAGCATCTAAGGGGACTTTTCACCCTCACGAGGCCGGCTGTGTCCGTGTTTCCGGGGTGTGCACCGACTCGCGTCGCCTTCGGGCTGGTAATTTGTTTCTGGCCCTGAGCGGCGAACGATTTGACGGGCACGATTTTCTCAAAGATTCCGGACTAAAAAAGGCCTCGGCCGTCGTGGTCTCCCAGAATCGTCTCACGGACGTTCCTCAAGGAATACCGGCCGTCAGCGTGCCAAACACACGCGAGGCCCTGGGACACATCGCCGCAGCCTACCGCAACCGATTCTCACTGCCCGTGTTCTGCGTGGCAGGATCCAACGGCAAGACGACCACCAAGGAATTGCTGGCAGCCCTGCTCGAAACACAGTTTCCCACCCTCCGATCCCAGGCCAGCTTCAACAATGACATTGGTGTGCCCTTGAGCCTTCTTGAGCTAGATGGGTCTCATCGGGCGGCTGTCCTGGAGGCGGGCACCAATCATCCTGGCGAACTGGCTCCATTGGTGCGCCTGATCGCCCCACGCTACGGTGTGGTCCCGCAAATTGGGCGCGAACACTTGGAGCACTTCGGTGACATCGATGGAGTCATCGCCGAAGAGAGCGCCCTCGGCGAGGGCTTGCCCGCCGATGGCGTCCTATTCCTGAACGGGGACTGCGAGGCAGCCCGACCATTGGCCTCTCGCACTTCGGCCCGCGTGGTGCGCACCGGATTCGATGCCGGGAACGATTGGCAGGCACGAATCCTGGAAAACGGCTGGACCTCGACCCGCTTCGAGGTCACCGCCCCGGAGCCTGAATGGTGCGGCGTGTTCGAGATCGCGGTGCCTGGCCGGCACATGGTCTCCAATGCCATTTTAGCCCTGGCGGCCGCCGCCGAACTGCGAGTCCAACCCGAAGCGGCGCGGAAAGCCTTGTCGCAGTTTTCCGGAGCTAAACAACGTCTCCAATGGTCGGAGCAGCGAGGGATCCGTTGGTTAGACGATACCTACAACGCCAACGCCGACTCCACATTAGCCGCGCTCCAAACCCTCTCCGAATTGCCCTGCACCGGACGCCGTGTGGCCGTGCTGGGTGACATGGCCGAACTCGGCGAACACACCACCGAAGCGCACCGAGAGGTCGGAGCCGCCGCCCATCGTCTGGGTGTAGATTTGCTGGTCTGCATCGGCCACTCGGCCGGCCACACCGCAGACGGCGCCAGCGGCCTGCGTCAAGTCCTCACCTTTTCCGACGTGGAACAGGCGGTCCTCGCGCTCCGTCCCCTCATCCAACCGGGAGACTGTGTCTTGGCCAAGGCTTCTCGCAGCAGCCGTCTGGAACGGCTTTTCGAGGCACTTAAAGGCGAAAGCATCGAAAACCACTAACCCGGCATGCTCTACAAGCTCTCAGAATTGTTCCCGGTGGTTCCCTGGACGGTGTTCAAGTACGTCACCTTCCGTAGCGCGGGCGCGGCCATCACTGCTCTGCTGCTGAGTTGGCTCCTCGGCCCACCGGTCATCGAAGGGCTTCGGAACCTCAAGTTCCGTCAAGACTACCAGCCCAAGGATGTCCGCAATCCCGGCGATGCCACGGCGGCGGCGGCCGACTTGGCCAAGCGAGGAACACCCACCATGGGGGGTGTTTTAATCCTGCTGGTTTTGGACATCTCCGTGTTCCTCTGGGCCCGACCCAATACACTGGTGCTGCTGACCATGCTTTCGTTGATGGTATTGGCTTTTTTAGGATTTTATGACGATTGGCTGAAGGTCTCGCGGCAGAACGCGGCCGGTGCCCAATCCCGGGTAAAGTGGGTCGTGCAAATCGTGCTCGCCCTGGTGGTCGGGGTCTATCTGTGGCAACTCCCCTCCACCCGCTCTCTAGTGGCCGACATCCAGATCCCGTTCTTTAAGGATCCCATCCTCCGCTCTGTCCCCTGGATTGGTATCCCGCTGGTGGCACTGACCATCATTGGCAGTTCCAACGCGGTGAATCTGACCGATGGCATGGATGGGTTGGCCATCGGTTGCACCCTCATCGTGGCGATGGTCATGCTGATCCTGACCTACCTGTCCGACAACGTGAAGCTGGCCACCTATCTTCAGATTCCGCACGTTCGGGGCGCCAGCGAACTGACAGTGGTCTGTGCCGCCTTCATCGGGGCTTCCCTCGGTTTCCTGTGGTTTAACTGTCACCCCGCCGAGGTCTTCATGGGCGACACCGGATCACTAGCCCTGGGCGGTGCACTGGGTATCATGGCTATCCTGATTCACCAACCGCTGGTGCTCCTCATCGCCGGCGGAGTCTTTGTGGCCGAAGCGGTCAGCGTGATGCTGCAAGTGGGGTGGTTCAAATACACCCGCCACAAGTACGGGCAGGGCCGACGCATCTTCCGGATGGCCCCCCTCCACCACCATTTCCAGAAGCAGGGATGGAAGGAATCGAAGATTGTCACCCGCTTCTACATTGCTGGAATTCTGTGCGCTGTGTTGGCGCTGAGCACCCTCAAGATCCGATGAGTGTCCACGCCTCAAATCACACCTGCACCGATCTTTTCAGCCCCACTGGATCACCGATCTGCATCTCGAACCGGATGTTCCTTGATCCCACCGGTTTGGGTTGTTTAATTGAGAGCTCATTAGCGGTGCACGGCGCTCTCAACAGGTCCCGATCCCGCATGGCCGCGGTGATCCGTGCAAACCCAGACTCATCCACTATCCCGACAGACGCACCCACAAGTCTGGGCCAACCTGAATCTTTTCCCAATTGCGGACGCGGTGGTCTTCACCGTTTCCCGGTCCTCTCAATCAGGACCACACTCACTTTCGTCTCGACCCGGGTGGAGGACCCGGTTCGGTACGGATCCGACATAACTCAATCCTCGACCCACGACGCACCGTCTATCCGCCTAACCCCATGAGCATCCCCAACTCCCCGCTGCTGCCTGGCTCCAAACTGGAACAGGCCGCCAAGAGCAAATCCACCTTCAGCATCGCCGCCTTCATTTTCAGCGCCCATGTGGCGGTGTTCTTGGTGGTACTGCTCAATGGCTGCAACAAGGAGAGTACCGTCACCAGCACGGAGCCCCCTGCCGCCACCAACCAAACTGAACTGGCCGTGCAACCCGGAACCGGGGGTATTGACTCCATCGGCCTTGTTCAGCCCCACGGTCTGGATACCAACACGGCAGCCACTCCTCCGGGAGGGATCGTAACATTCCCAGGCCACAGTGCGATCGCCACCAACCTGACGACACAACCCATCGCCCCCCCAGATCTTGGCACCAGCGCCCCGGGCGCCTCCGCGACCCACGAGAGCACCGGGGTCGCCTCCGAGTACAAGATTAAGAGCGGCGACATCGCCTACAATATTGCCAAGACCCACGGGGTCTCCCTCAAGGCTCTCAAGGATGCCAACCCGAGTGTCGACCTAGGCAAGCTGAAGGTGGGCCAGACGATCCAATTTCCTGCGGCCAGCGCATCCGCCACCGTACCCACCCCCGCGAAAACGATCTTAAACCAAGAACCCGATACGGCGGGCGCAACCTCATCGTATACGGTCAAAGGAGGCGACACCCTCAGCAAGATCGCCAAGAAGCAAGGAACCACCGCTAAAGCAATCCGCGCCGCCAACGGATTGACCAGCGATAAGATCAACGTCGGTCAGAAACTCAAGATCCCGGGCAAAGCGACCGCCACCGAGACTGCGGAACCGGCCTCCAAGGCCCCAGTCGAGACGTTGCCCACCCTGCCGCCGGCCAGCACGGGCCGCTAAAGGAATCGGATCCAGGGACGTCCGGCCGCACGGACGTCCCGACCCCACTTGAGCTCCATCCGCCATGCGCTCCACCTCCATCCTGTTGCTGCTGACCGTTAGCCTGTTGCTGGCCCTCAGCTTCACCATGCTGGCCAGTGCCCTCATGATGGAGTCCCGGTTCTTAAACCTCGTTACAACCCAGGCGGTGGCCATCGTCGTAGGGGCTGCCATTATGTGCTGGCTGTGGCGCAAGGACTACCGCATCTGGATAAAACTTCACTGGTGGATCTATGCGGTCGCCATCGTGACCTTGGCGATGGTGCTCTCACCGGCGGGCACCTACCGCAATGGCGCCCAGCGCTGGATTTTCGGCATGCAACCGGCGGAGTTCGCCAAGATCCCCTTGCTGCTGACCTTGGCAGCTTGGGGGGCCCGGTTCGGGCCACGCATGCGTTTCGGCGGCACGTTTTCAACCCTTCTATGGGGTTTGTTTCTGCCGGGGCTGGTCATCGTGCCATTCCTCGGATTGCTGTACAAACAACCGGACCGCGGAACCATGATTCTCTTTGGCATGGTCACCGTGGTGGTCTTGCTCCTGAGCGGTATGCGCAAGCTGTACGCCATCATTCCAACCCTCCTCGGGGCCGGACTGGCATTCCACTTTTACAATTCCAGCAAAATGGTCCGGGACCGGATGGATGCATTTCTGCATCCGGAACTCTTCCCTCAGACCACGGGCTCCCAGGCTCTCAAGTCGCTGGCGGCTCTACGGGAGGGCGGATTGGAGGGAGTCGGGCTCGGATCCGGAGTGATCAAACTAACCATCCCAGAACAGCACACCGACTTCATCCTCCCGGTGATCGGCGAGGAGTTGGGGCTCTTCTTCACGTTGGGCGTGCTTATTGCCTTCGTCGTCATCCTGCTCTGCTCGGCGCGGATCGCCTCACGCGCAGCAGACGTTGAAGGACGACTGCTGGCCGGCGGCATCGGTTTCCTCATCGCCTGCCAGGCGATGATCAACATCGCAGTGGTAACCAACTCAATAATTAACAAGGGAATGCCACTGCCCTTCGTCAGCCGCGGAGGTTCCAGCGCGGTCAGCATGCTAGCGCTCGTGGGACTCCTGCTCTCGATCGCCCGCCGCGCACCGGAGACGTCTCAGGCACCTCACCCCAGCGGAAGCAATCCATTCGAAATCTCAGAACTGGAATCCCTGCCGACCCAATGAGATCCAACCCTGGCCCCAACACCCACGTCGCCATCGCCTGCGGAGGAACCGGTGGACACCTGTTTCCAGGCCTGGCAGTCGGCCGGGAACTCGGGGCTCGCGGAGCCCAAGTCACGCTGCTGATTTCGCCTAAGGAGGTCGATCAGGCGGCCGTCCGGGGGTTAACCGGCCTCCAGGTAGCGACACTGCCCGCGGTGGGCCTTCAGGGCCGCAACTACGGAGCTTTCCTCCTGGGATTCGCCCGCGCTTGGCAATCTGCCCGACGACAATTCCTTAACCGTGCAATTTTCCAGCGCCCGCCGGACGCCATTCTAGGAATGGGTGGCTTCACGGCCGCGCCACCGATGCTGGCAGGGCGTCAATTGGGCGCAGCGACCTTCCTTCATGAATCCAATACCATCCCCGGACGGGCCAACCGGTTAATGGCCTCCTGGACGCGCGAGGCGTTCACGGGTTTCGAGGAGACCGTCGCCCGCCTGGGACACACCCGCGTGACCTGCACGGGTACTCCAGTCCGCGAGAACATTTCCCTGTTGCGTCCTCATCGCGACTCTCGGTCGGCCAAGGTGTGCCTAGATCTTGACCCGGACAAACCGGTACTCCTCATCACCGGCGGCAGTCAGGGAGCCCGAGGCCTCAATCAGTGGGTTTGCGCCGCCCTGCCGGGATTGGCGACCGCAGCTCCTGACCTCCAATTCATCCACCTCTCAGGGACACCGGACCTGGCAACCGTCGCAGCGGCCCATCACCCGCTGGGTCGGCGATCGATGGTTCGCCCGTTCCTCCAGGAAATGCACTTAGCCCTGGCCGCGGCCGACGCTGTGATTAGTCGGGCTGGAGCTTCATCGCTGGCCGAGTTGGCGGCCCTGCAAATTCCGTCGATCCTGATCCCGCTGCCGACAGCCCAAGACAATCACCAGTTCCACAATGCCGACGCGTTGGCCCGATGTGGTGCGGCCGTATTACTTTCCCAATCCAACCCCGATCCGGAGCGACTCCAATCGGAGGTCCTGACCCTGCTCCGCAACACCGCTTTGCGGACTTCCATGCAGCGGGCTTTGGTCGAGATTGATCGCCCTGAGGCAGCCTCGCTCATTGCCCAGAGCATTCTCGAACACCTTCGCCAACCCTTCACCCAAGCCGTCCGCAGGACCACCGTCTCACGCGCCCTGCCTTCGGCCCATCGCTGGATTCCCTTCAAGGAGGCCGCATGAACACACCGCTCCGACTCAGCCAGGAACCGGTCAGTCCGACCATTGAAGCGGCCGCCGCGCATGCCGAGGATATTTCCAACGCCTTCCGCGACTTACAAATCGTCTTGCCGCCAGAAACCATCGTCCGGCGCGACGAACCACTGGCCCGACGCACGACCCTTCGGGTGGGTGGCCCGGCTGATTTATTTATCGAACCCAGCTCCGACAACGCTCTAGCAAGCGCGCTGGAAATTGCCCATCTGCGCGGCATCCCTTTGTTTCTCCTGGGTCGTGGCTCCAACCTGTTGGTCCGCGACGGAGGCATCCGGGGAATTGTCATTTCTCTGTCCCACCCCCACTTCTCGCGCATCGAACTGGAAGGCCAACGGATCACCGCCGGCGCTGGAGCCCGACTCAAGAACATCGCTCACGAAGCCCGACGTGCCGGACTCGGTGGCGTGGAATTTTTCGAGGGCATCCCCGGCTGTCTGGGCGGCGCCCTGCGGATGAATGCCGGTGCCATGGGAGCCTGGACCTTCGACACCTTAGAAGAATTGCGCTGCATGAGTCCCTCAGGACAAATCCTGACGTTGCCCGCCCAAGAGGTGCCCGTGGAGTATCGGGCTTGTCCGTTGCTGAGAACCCACATCGCGCTGGGTGCAGTTTTCCGCGGCCGTCCCGACGACGCTGAAGTCATCCGCGCCAAGATGGGCCAGTTCTCCAGCAAACGTTGGACGAGCCAACCCAATCAACCCAGCGCCGGCTGCACCTTCAAAAACCCGCAACCCACCCTGCCTGCGGGACGCCTGCTCGATGAACTAGGTCTCAAAGGCGCCCGCGTCGGGGATGCCATGGTCAGCGACGTCCACGCCAACTTCTTTGTAAATCTGGGTCAGGCGCGGGCTTCAGACATTCTTGAATTGATCGAACAAGTTCGCACCCGTGCCCGTGAACTTCGGGGCATTGAATTGGAGACCGAAGTGGAAATCGTCGGCGAAGACGCATGAGCTCCTCCCTCCACATCACCGTCTTGCGCGGAGGTCCCTCGGCGGAACGCGAGGTCTCCCTCCGCTCTGGCGCCGCCGTCGCCTCGGCACTGAAGTTCCTTGGATACCACGTGGACGAATTGGATCCCATTCCGGGTGACTTACAAATCCCCGCGGGTACTCAGGTGGTCTTCTTGGCGTTGCACGGCACCTACGGCGAAGACGGCACCGTCCAGTCGGAACTCGAAGAGCTGGGACTGCCCTACACCGGTTGCGGCGTGTCGGCCTCGCTCTACGCCTTCGACAAGATTCTTACCAAACGTCGCTGCCTAAAGGCCGGTGTTGCTACGGCCCGATTCGAGCGGTTCATCGATGCCTCGGCCCGGTGGCCAGAGGGCTGGCAAACGCCGGTCGTCCTGAAACCCACCCGCCAGGGATCGAGTGTGGGGCTCCAGTTTGTCGACCGCATCGAAGACTTTCCCCGCGCGCTCGCTGAGGCACTGGGTCATGGCGGTGAAGTCCTGATGGAAGAACGAATCATCGGACGAGAGACCACCGTGGGCATTCTCGAGGGATTAGCGCTCCCCGTTGTAGAAGTCCGCCCCAAGTCGGGCTCGTACGACTACAACAACAAGTACACCGCCGGACGGACGGACTATTTCTGTCCTGCCGATCTCGAACCGGCCGTCACCCACCAGATTCAGCAATCGGCACTGTCTGCATTCCACGCCATCGGTGGCCGAGACTATGCCCGGGTCGATGTGATGGTACGCCCAGACGGATCGCCGGTGGTCCTCGAGGTCAACACGCTACCAGGCATGACCGAAACCAGTCTGCTCCCCAAGGCTGCCGCAGCCGCTGGTATCTCATTCCCGCAACTTTGCGACCGCATGGTGCGACTCGCCCTCCGCAGACAGGCGAACTCCAGATAACCCATGTTCGGCCGATCTCACGAAAACCGCAGACGCCCCAAAGGAGGCACCGTTCTCCAGGCGAAGCTGTCGGCCGACACATCCGATGACGCTCACCCCGGATTGCGGCGCTGGATTATTCGAACCTCGGTGCTCCTCACTCTCATGGCCTCGGTGGCGGTAGGCGGATGGTGGCTTCGCGAAAATTGGATCAATCGCATCCCGGCACTGGCCATTCGAGAAGTCATTGTCGAGGTCGACGGGGTGCTCTCACCCGAGGAGGTGCGCCGCCTTGCTGGCGTTCCGCTGGGCAGAAATATTCTCTCAGTAGATCTTCCCCAGCTGCGGGATCGCCTGCAGAACCACCCCCGCATCGCCTCGGCCCGCATCATCGCTGAATTCCCCGGTAGCCTACTCATCCGCATCCGGGAGCGGCTCCCGCTGGTCGCCGTCGAGCCCTTGTCGAAGAACGGGCTCCAAGCCCGATACCTTCTCGACGAATCGGGCCATCTGCTACTGCCCCTGGATCCCTCCAGCGCTCCGACCGAGGCTGTGGCAGCTGAGTCAGCACTTCCGGTGCTCATCGGCTATCATGCCCAGCGGCCCACCGCCCAGGCCGACACGCTTCGGGCGCTCGAATTCGTCAAGACCTACGAATCGGCTGAACCCGGATCACTGCCCGACATCCGAACAATCTCCATCGCCGAGCCCGGTGTCCTGATGGTAACCACCGATACCTCGGCGGAGATCACCTTCGCGGCCCGCGACTACGGCAGCCAACTGCAGCGCTGGGGCGACATCTTGCGTCAGCTCAAGGAACTGAAAGAATCGCGAATAATTCAGAGTCTGGACCTGAGCGTCTCCCAGAACTCCCCTATCCGTTGGAACGCACCCCCATCGGTGCCCACTCCGTCTGAAGCCCCCGAACGGGGCAGCCGTCTCAAACCCAAACGCATCCCCCGACGATCCCATGTTTAAGGACTCCCCAATCCTAGTTGGCCTCGAAATCGGAACCTCGAAGATCTGCGCCGCCATCGGCGAGGACAACGAGCGCGGCGAGTTCACGCTGCTCGGAATCGGGCAGGCTAAATCGCACGGGGTCCGCAAGGGAGAAATCGTCGACCTAGCCAAGGCGCAGGAGGATGTCCGATCAGCATTGGGCAATGCCGAGGAGCAGGCCCAGGTGACGGTCCGCAATTTGTTCCTGGGGGTCTCCGGCCGCCATATTGAGGGTTTCAACAACACTGGAATGCATCCAGTGGCGTCGGACGACCGCCTGGTCACCCCGCAAGATGTGGCCGATGCCGCCAACAACGCCAAGGCCATTACCCTGCCTGCTGAGCACACCATCCTGCACACGATCCGCCAGCGCATCTGCGTCGATGGGGTCGAGGTCTCCGACAACCCGTCTGGCATGTTGGGTCGCAAGGTGGAAGCGCATGTTCATGTCATTTACGGCAATTCCCTGCGGATCCAGAACTCAATGCGGCTGGTTCAATCACTTTCGATCGAGGTGAACCAACCGGTCTTTAACGGCTTGGCCAATGCACAAGCCGTCTTGACCCCTGAAGACAAAGAAAACGGAGCCTTGGTCATCGACATCGGGGGCGGCGCCACCGAATTCGTCTTTCAGCAAGGCCAGGCAATCCGCCACTCCGGGGTCTTTGCCCTCGGTGGTGACCACCTCAGCAACGACATCGCTCTGGGCTTGAAGATCAATATCGCTTTGGCCGAGAGCCTCAAGATCCGACACGGCAGTGCTGTGGTCGCCTCCGGCAGCCAGGGACAGATGGTTCCGCTGAGTGAAAACGACCTAGGCCTGTCCCATCGGCAGGTTAGCCTCGAACACCTCCACCGCATTATGTCTATTCGGCTGCAGGAACTCTTCGAGCTCATCGCCGAACGTTGCGCCGAGAATTGCCTGCTCGACGAAGCTCGGGCCGGAGTCTTCCTGTCCGGTGGATGCTCCCACATCCCCGGCATCGACACGTTGGCTCAACGCATTTTCCGACTCCCTATCACACGGGGCACCTCTCGCAACATCACCGGCAATTCTGCCACGCTGTCCCATCCGGAATTCGCAACAGCCATCGGCATCGCTCGGTATGGCGGCATGCGCCAGCGCAACCGTCCACGCCGCCCCTTCAATCTCCGCGATGTCCTGCCCTTCCTCCGCTAACCCTTCGCCACACACCTCCATGAACGATGCCTCGATTCGCTTCATCGCTGTCGGACACGCGGGCGCCCAGATCCTGAGCGGCCTGCAGGCCCGTTCCGGAAGCTCTCTTGAATGTGCCCACGCGGACACCAGCCCAGAATCTCTGCGACTCTCTTTGATCGACCGAAAAATCACGCTCGGTCTTTCAGTAAGCCACGGCCTCGGTGCCGGCGGCGATCCGGAGATCGGGCGACTGAGTGCTGAGAGCGACCTGTCCTCCATCCATGAGTTCACTCAAGGGGCCCGACTGGTCTTCGTCATCACCGGACTTGGCGGCGGGACCGGTTCCGGGGCCGCTCCAGTCATTGCAAGGGCGGCGCGCGAATCCGGGGCACTGGTTCTGGTAATAGCCACGACCCCCTTCGACTTCGAACGGCGACGGCTTCTGTACGCCCAGGAAGCCCTCGATCGTCTGCGCGTCTCCGCCGACGCGGTCTTGGCTATCTCAAACCAGCGGGTCCGGCGAATGCACGATGACCGCACCCACCCTCACGAGCTGTACCAGTTCGCCAATGAACTACTGGCCCAGACCCTTCAGGGCTTGTGGCGACTTCTCAACGCACCGGGCCTCATCCCGTTAGACTTCGCCCACATCGAGCGACTGCTGCGAGGTCGCCACGCCGAGAGCGCCTTCGCGGCCGTACAAGCAACCGGAGAGAACCGGGCCCATGCCGCCGCCGAGCAATTGCTCACACACCCATTCCTCGATACCGGGTCGGCCCTGACCTCGGCCAAGGAGATCTTGGTCAGTGTCGCGGGAGGCGACGACCTTCAGATCGGCGAGGTGGAACGATTGATCGAAGCCCTGCAAGGACGTTGTCCCACTGCTGAACTCATCGTGGGCGCCTCGATAGATCCAGCCCTTACCGGGCACATCCATGTCACAGCCATCACCACACGCCCCGCCGCCTCGGCCCCCAATCCACTGGTCGGATCGGGCTTTGCCCGGAACGACGCCGCGCCGACCTCAACGGGCAACGAACCAGGGATGCATCGCGGCGCACCCATCGTCTTCAATGGTGAAGATTTCAACCGGGAACCCGAGACCCGTGCCACTACCGACTCCCGATTCATCCCACCGCCCCCAGAACTAAACATCGAGCAGCGCCAGCGGATCCTCAGTGGTCAGCGCAACAAACCCTCCCGCCGTCGGCCCGACTCCCAGATGATCATGAACTTTGACATCGCCCAGCGCGGCCGCTTCGACAACACCGAGCGAAACCGGCACAAAGGCGTAGACCTCGATGTTCCAACCTACCTCCGCCTAGGCATCGTTCTCAATTGACGCAGGCCGACGGTCATTGAAGACGCGATTTCTTAAGGTAGACTACTTGTCATGGAGTCCCCATTCCTGGAATCCCGTCGCGCCACGGCCGACGATCTTGGAGCCTTGGAGTTTTTGTGGTCGCAATCCGGTCTTCCCGCCACCGAGCTAGCGGAGTTCTTGAGCGAGTTTCATGTAGTGACCGATCCGGACGGACAAATCCTTCACGCCATCGGGCTCTTGGTGGAAGGTGATCAAGCGCTGCTGCATAGCGAGGCCTTGTCTGCCCCCCAGTTCGTCGAACCCGACGCCTGTCGGGCGGCCGTGTGGAAACGTTTGCGGATCCTCACACGCAACCAAGGAATCTCGCGCATCTGGACTCAGGAAGACGCCGAGTACTGGCGGGTCAGCGGCTACCAATTGATCCCTGTACCCCAGCTTCCCTCAGAGTTGCCGTCGTTTGTCCAACGGGAGGCTGGATGGTGGATGCACCAAAGCCCAGACGCAGCGCAGGCCGATGTGCTGGTCCAGCGGGAGTTCGCACTCTGGAAGACCCAACGCGAACAGGAATCACAAAGCTTTCAGCAGCGGGTCAAAGCGTTTCGGGTTGTGGCATTTGGGCTCTTCGCCCTCTCGCTCATCCTCCTCCTAGGCTTCCTCTTCTTCGCTAGCAAGGTCCCTGAGGTCTTTCGACAACTCTTCCGCTGAAGCAGGGTTCTTCCCGCGTCGGCTGGGGAGGTTTGGTCCTAGGCACCCAGAGTTTCGGTAAATTATTACAATTTCGTAACCTTTGAGTTGCGTTTTTTGAGCTTTAGGAATCTTTAGTGTGTCAGGAGCAGTAAGCCTCGGCAGAGGCTCAGCCGTTCAAAACCCAAACGCCCATGAGGTTCCATACCCATCACGGTAGGCATCGCCCTTCGGGCTTCACCCTCATCGAACTCCTCGTTGTCATCGCCATTATTGCAATTCTGGCGGGGATGCTACTTCCAGCTTTGGCACGCGCCAAACAGAAGGGACAAGGCATCTACTGCATGAATAACCACCGCCAACTCACGTTGGCCTGGCGGATGTACGCAGAGGACAATCAGGACTTCATTGTCTACGCCAGCCACAATGCCCAGGCCAACGACCCGAACAACAATTACGCCTGGACCCGCACCGAAATGAATTTTTCGGCGGACCGCAAAAACTGGGACCCCACCGCCGACATCACCCTACGCCCCCTCTGGAAGTACAATCAAAGCGCTAGTGTCTACAAATGTCCGTCCGACCGTTCGTTTGTCACCGTCAACGGTGAGCGAAAGCCCCGAGTCCGGTCGATGTCGATGAACTTCTTCCTCGGCGGCTTTGCCGGAAAAACCACCACAGAGAATCAGAATTACAGTCTTTTCCTGCGTTTCGGGGACATCGCCGGGGGGCGAGGGACACCCGGCCCCTCAATGACCTGGGTGTTCCTCGACCAACGTGAGGACACCATCAACTGGGGTAATTTCATGACCCGCATGACCGGCTACCAACCTCGAAACCCGGCTCTGTACGGCTTCACCATGGACCTACCGGGCTACTACCACAGCAAGGCCTGCGGTTTTTCCTTCGCCGATGGTCACTCCGAGATCAAGCGGTGGATAGATGGCAGGTCCATGCCGCCTCTGAAGGTCCAGGCTGCAGCCACAGCCGCAGACATCCCCACCCCGCGCAACCCAGATGTCGAGTGGTTGCAGGAACGAACCACCCGCCCGATTAACCAATAACTTCTCCCGCAGCCCGTCTCCCACTTCCAACTCAACCATGAACACCCGACCCACCCTCCACCGACTGGGGTCGCTGCTGTCGAGCCTGCTTCTGTTGGCCTTGACAGCGCGCACCCCTCTGCGCGCCGACTACGCTTCCACTGTTCAAGCTTTGGGGCCAGTGGGGTATTGGCGCCTCAATGAAACCAACAACTCTCCCGGTCTCAAGCGGTTGGCCAACCTCGGAGAGTTGGGCTCCGCCGCCGATGGCTACGCCGTGCTCACCGCCGCCACAGGGCTTCCCGGACGGGTGGGCAGTTGTGTCCGATTGTACAACTCGACCAACGCTCTGGGTTGGTGCGGATCCAAGGTGGATATCAACTACCACCCTACTCTCAACAAATCAGGCTCCTTCAGCGTGGAGTTCTGGGTCAAACCCAACACCTTGGGAGCCGACGCGACCGGATTCTGCCCCCTGTCGTCGATGATGAACGACTTTGGCGCATCGAGCCGCAGCGGATACCTCTTCTACATTAATAACGCCGGCCGAGTGGAGTTCCGGCTCGGCAATGCCAGCGGGTATGTCGGCACGGTGAACAATGCCAACCTACCTCAATACAACGTCAAGGCGGGCGCTTGGAGCCACGTGGTGGGTGTCTTCGACGGGAGCAACACCCGGCTGATCATCAATGGCGTGAATGTCACCAACGTCACCCTGACACCCGCCAATATCGCTTCATTGCGGCAAAACACCCAGATGCCCTTGCGCATCGGTGGCACCCCCTTCAACGGCACTCTCGGCGACACCCCCATGCCCTCGGCCCTGGTCTACAGCGGCAACCGCGGCTTTGACGGGTGGATCGACGAGGTAGCCTTCTATCCCTACGCCCTTTCCACGGTTCAATGCGACACCCACTTCAAGGGCATCCTCGGTGGCGTCTCCGGCTACTCCACTCTGGTCTTGGCCGATTCCCCGGCAGGTTACTGGCCCTTCAACGAGCCGACCTATCCAACTCCCGCACTGGAGACCCTTCCGATCGCCGTCAATTCCGGATCCTCCGGCACGACCGCAGACGCCGTGAACCGATGGGGCACTCTCGCGGGTCAACCCGGAACACCCTTTGCCGGCATGGGCAGCGGCAACCGAGCGGTATTCCTGGATGGAAACAATGGGTCCATTACGGCCGGTGCGGACACCACCCTGAGCAATCTCATCGGGCAAGTCACCCTGATGGCTTGGATCAAACCCACTGTCCGCGGCGGCATTCGCACCATTCTCTCCAAGGGCTGGGATGAAAATTACGCCGAAACCTTCCTTCGCATCACCCGCGGCTACGAGAACAGCGGTTATGGCACGACCAACCGCTATGAGATCGGCACTTCGGACGGAAAGACGTACTACGAAACCGCCGAGGCTACCATGCCCGAAACCGACCTGAACAATTGGGTGTTCATCGCTGGTACTTACGATGGAACGGCCTGGAACCTCTACCGCAACGGCCAACTCATGGCTTCCACTCCCTCCGTGAACGGAGCCGCAGCGACCGTCAATGTCTCCCGATGGACCATGGGTTCACGCTTCGGTCCTCCATCTCCCACCCATGCCTTCAATGATGCTGCCAATTACACCAACGAGGTGTGGCAAGCGGCGGGACAATTCTTCGGCGGATCCATCGATGAGCCGGCCATTTTCGATAAGTCGCTCAGCGCGTCCGAGATCGCCAGTGTCTACGCCTCGGCCCTGGTAACCCCGATCATCTACAAGCCCATCTCCAGCCCCGGTGATTACCCCAGCGTCCGTTGGCCAGATCTCTACGATGGCGACACGGCCACCTTGTCGGTCTTGGCCGAAGGAGCACCACCCCTGACCTACCAGTGGTACAGCAACTCGGTCGCTTTGAACATCAAGACCGCGCAACTAACCCTGCAACCGCTGAAGATTTCTAAACCTGTATATTCCGTGGTCGTGTCTAATCCCTATGGGTCCGCCACCAGCACGGTCTCGCTGAACATCATCGTGGGCCCGCCGACGATTCTCGAGCCTCCGGTCGACCTGCAGCGTTTCTCCGGCACCCCCTTCCAGTTCTCAGTCTCCACCGGAGGCAGTCTGCCCCAGACCTTCCAGTGGCAACTCAACGGAACCGATATCGCAGGAGCCACCAGCACCACTATCACAGGGACCGCATCGGTGGCCTCGGCCGGAACCTACACCTGCCGCATCGCCAACAGCGCTGGAAGCGTCACCACCACCGCACAACTCACCGTCTCTCCGGCCCCGTCCGGCTTTGCCGCCGCCGCCCTCACGGGCAAGCCGCTCGCCTACTGGCGTCTGGGCGAAACCTCAGGCACCACGGCCTACGACAATATAGGCCGACTCAATGGCACCTACTTCAATACGACACTCAAACAGCCTGGATATTCGATGGTCGACACCAACACAGGGGCCCTCTTCGGCGGGACCAACAGCTATGTGGGTTTGATCAGCGGCCTTCCTGGGAGCGGAATCAACTTCGAAGGCACTAACGTCAGCTTCACCATCGAACTCTGGGCCAAAGGCGGCGAAGGCCAGCCCGATGAGTCCACCCTGATTGCCAAAGGCACAGGGGCCGATGGCACGACGGGCAACGAGCAGTTTTCGATCGATATCGCCTCAGGAAAATACCGATTCTTCACGCGCGGCAACAACAACACCCTGTATTCAGCGGATGCCACCGTGGGCCCCAATGACAGTTGGCAACACATCGTCGCGGTGTACGACCAGTCCAACCCGGGCTCCCCGGAAGTTCGTCTCTATATTAATGGCGAACTGTCCGATAGCTCCCCGGGAAGACCACAAGGAATCCAGTCGTCATCGTCGCCGGTCAGCATCGGTTCCAAGCGCTTAGGCAATTCGCCGGGGTATGACGGCAGCTTCGATGGAATCATCGACGAGGTAGTGATCTACAACACCGTTCTTTCCGACACCGAGATCTCCACCCATTTCGCAGCGGCCTATGGTTCCACGCTGCCGCCCTCCTTCACCACGCAGCCCAAGGCGATGACGAACTACGTGGGTCTTTCGGCCACCTTCAGCGCCGCGGCCATCGGTTCATTGCCCCTCATCTATCAATGGCAGAAGAACGGAGTGGATATCACCGGAGCTAACGGATCGACCTTCACCACGCCAACCCTGACGACCGGATCGGCGGGTCTCTATCGGTGCCTCATCTCCAACAGTGTCGGATCGACCAACAGCACCGCCGTGACTCTCACCGTGCTGCCGACACCCACCAGCACCGTAACCATCCCTGGCCTGGTCCTGCACCACACCTTCGACAACACACTCATCGACGCCACCGGCCGGGGCAACAACGGCACTGCCATCGCCCGCGACCACACCTCGACCAGCAATGTCATCGGCGCCACCTACACCAGCGGAAAGCTCGGCCGGGCACTGGCCTACGCCTCCGATTTCGGCACACCCACCGAACCCGGTGCCACCATCGTGACCAATACCTCCTATGTCACATTGGGTGTCCGGCCTGATCTACAGTTCTCCAACTCGGTAGACTTCACGGTCGCCTTTTGGATCAAGCTGCCCGCCAACTTCATTGGTGGCGACCTCCCCTTCTTCACCACCACCTCGGGTTCGCTGGGTGGGGCGGGCTGGGTTTTTGCTCCAGCCTACGGATATGGTATTGGCAGTGGCGCCTCCCCGACAGAAGCACCTCTCAACTACGGGAGCTGGGCTGTTTCCCTGTACGGCAACTCGGGAATAGGAGCCCGCTTCTATGGAGAGGTCGGAAGCATTAACGACGGAGAGTGGCATCACCTCGTCTACGTCTTGAATCGAAAGTCGCAGGTCTCCATTTATCAGGACGGTATCCTGGCAAGGGCCTACAAGATCTCGGGGACCTCGACTGCGGCCGCCACAGACATTGACACCGGTCTGCCTGCAACCATTGGCCAAGATCCAACGGGGCTCTATCAGGAGACCGGGGCCGGAGAGATGGATGATCTTGGGGTGTGGCGCCGCGCGCTGACTCCCCTTGAAGCGGCCAGCATCTACACCGCTGGAGCCAACGGGCAGAGCTTCGCGGACCTGCCGCCGCTAGGAAGCGCCAACCTCCGCATCAGCACGTCCGGATCATCCGTCCAAATTCTATGGGACCTAGGAATACTCCAGCAGGCAGGCACCCTCACCGGCCCCTGGACGGATGTCGGCGCACCGGTCACCTCCCCACATACAACGACCCCTATCGAGACCCGATTTTACCGAATGAAGCCCTAGAAATAGGGCCACAACAGAACTCCGTCTCAACAGGCGGCCTCGAAAGGGGTCGCCTTTTTTGTGTCCTGCGGCGGAGTAGGTTGAAACGGGATAAGGGAAGGGCGGGAGGGCAAAAAAAGCTCCGGGTCGGACACACCAAGGAGGCGAGGGTGGAGAACCCTGCTGAAACAAGTGCCCCCGACCCGGAACGGGCGAACGAGATGTTGGTTCTCCGTTGTTCGCCCAGCCGCCGGCAAGCCAGCGAATAAGACTTTTTAGGCCTCCAACCCGGCAGCCGCAACGGCCAAATCGAAGTCCCGCTAAAGAAAGACATCAGCAACACGCAAACGCTCTCGAAACGAACACTCGACCAGGGACCTGGGTAATCCATTACAACGCGTTTGCACCCAGCGCCCGTTACGCCGCTGCCCGCAAAACAGGTCCGTTCCATCAACCCTCAAATCTTCATTACGTTGAAAGGTTCAACTGAATCCGAGCGAATCAAAGTGTGTCGCTCCGTTCAGGCCTGATTGAACCCAGTCTCATGCTCGCACAAATCCGATCCGCTTCCATTCAAGGTATCGATGCCTTCCCCGTTGAAGTCGAAGTCGACTCGGGTCCCGGCCCGCAGCAAATCGTCCTTGTCGGCCTGCCCGATGCGGCGGTGCGCGAATCTCGTGATCGGGTTGGAACGGCCATCGTTAACAGCGGCTTCCGATTTCCACCGGGCCGGACCACCATTAATTTGGCCCCGGCCGACGTCCGCAAGGAGGGACCCAGTTTCGATCTCCCCATCGCCGTAGGAATCCTCGCCGCCAGCAAGCAACTCACACCGCGGGATCTAACGGCCTTCGCCATGGTGGGTGAATTAGCCCTGACCGGAGCCGTCCGCGCAGTCAAAGGGGCGCTCGCGCTCGCGCTCCGGGCCCGAGCGGAGGGATGCCGAGGCATCCTGCTGCCCGCAGAGAACGCTCCCGAGGCCGGCGTGGTGGACCGACTAGAGGTCATCCCCATTCGAAGTCTTCAGGAAGCCGCCCAGTTTCTGGGAGGCGAAATCTCCATCCAACCGCTGCGAGTAGACACCGAGGAGCTCTTCCGAGGAGGCAACGGCGATTCCACGGACATGGCCGAGGTCCGTGGACAGGAATCAGTGAAACGCGCCCTCGAAGTGGCCGCTGCGGGTGGCCATAATATCTTCCTTTTGTTTTGTTTTCCCTACTGGTTGTTTTCAACCTCTACTATCAGGAATCCCCAATAAAACCCGGTCATTCACGGTTTTTAAACCGTGTCAAGTACTTTCTTTATTTTCTTTGGTCCACCAAAACTAGGGATTTCACCGTTACAAAAACCCACTGGAAAAATCGTCCGAAACCAACCGTCAGTGGTTGTCAAGATTTCCAGTTATGGGAACATCAAATAGGTTTGGGGGTGGTGGTCAGTGGTGAACCGCTCAATCCAACAGCAGGTTACGGATTTGTGCTGGGTACCATTGCTTTCCGTTACGAGTGGAAATTCCACGGCGATTTAAACAATCAGCAACACCTTGTAATGTTTCAATCCCCGTACTTTTGATTTCATTTATGATTGGAATAATCCGATTTTTGAATTCAATCCGCCCTTTTCTTGCACCTTCATTCATTTTGGTGACAGATAATTCTGGATTTGGACTGCCCAATTTAATTCCACGAGCTTTGACCATTTTCAAAGCATTCTTTGTTCGTTCACTTATCATGTTCTTTTCTTTTTCAGCGAGAATCGCAAAAAGCGATATAGTGAATCGGTCGCAGTTTGGGATATCACAGCAAACAAATTCCACCTTTGAATTCATCAGACGGAGAAGAAATTCAGCATTTCTTGAAAGACGGTCAATTTTGGAGCAAACCAAAACCGCATTCTCTTTCTTACACTTTTCAAGAGCCGCAGCCAATTGAGGCCTTTCCGAATCAGTTTTTCCACCAGATTCAACTTCAATGAACTGTCCAACAATTTCACCACCGTTTGCTTCAGCAAACCGGTTAACAACTGTCATCTGGTGTTGGATACCATTTCCATCAACCCCTTGCTTTGAAGTTGAAACCCTCAAATAGAAAACCATCTTCTTCATTGGAGCAGTTTAAGTGATTCCAAACAGATTTCAACAGCATTTTAAAAAAAATAAACGGACATCCAGATGTTTTAATTCACCGATTTCAATCCGACGAGCAGCTGGTTCAAAGAACTAAACCGTTTTGAAAATATTAGACGAATGTAAAGTATTTTAAAATGGTTCATCAACTGCCGGAATTAAAACATTTTGATAATTTATGAGCACTTCCGAAACTGAATCAGCGAAAATATATTTTAACACAAAACAAAAATTGAACGGTTGGTGGATACTTTGGATTGTATTTTCAGTAATTTGGATTGTTTTCTTTATTTCTTACGCTATCGCTGGTTGGTTTGATAAAGGTTTAAATAAACAATTACCAAATCATAACCAAATATTAAGTCATATTAATCTGGATAAAAAGAAAATAATAGTTGAAAATTATAAAGAAAATTCCGGAATAAATGTACAACAAGTGGAACTATTTGATTCAGATCGAATAATTAATTTTAAATCTGATGCAGAAGAAAATGAAATGCTTGAATTCGGAGAATTTTACTTCGAAACAGGAAAAATAATGCTATTCAAAAAAAGAGCCGCATACATTATTATTTCATTAGCCATTCTTACTTTATCTCCAATAGTAATCATTGTGCTTGGTAAATCAATCCCTTGGATTATAAAAGGTTTTAAATCGTAAATCCAACAAATCTTCTAAAACATGAAATCAAAAACATTTAAATGTAGTTGATTAACAATGAAAAACACCATAATAACATCGATTTCCGCCCTCGTATTTCTCGTCATAGGCTTGTTCATTGGGAAAAAAGATATAATCTCCGGATACAAAATCAAGATACAAGAAAACAAGAATATTAATATTGATTTAACACCAGATGAGTTTCCTCATAAAATTAAAAACTTATATCTTAATATTTCTATAGATGATGCGGTAACAAATATTGTCAAATACAAAGCAATACATGACAAAATAGAATTGGAATCTATGAAACTTGGATTTCATTTTTGTAAAACAAATGAACAATTTGATGCGGTTCTAAACTACATAATTCATGCCGAAAAAAGCGATGGTTTAAATATATTTATTTACACATCTGAGTTGTCTTTAGATAAAACCGTAGAATTTGAAATATCAAACAATAGATACTCTAAAATATCGGCAATATGGAAAATAGAACATTCTGGATATTTTTATGAGAACCATGTGGATGATTGCATTTCTAAGTTGCTTCAAAACAGTATTGATGGACTCAGCATATCTTTTTTAAAATCCAAGGAAAAATATAACTAAAAATGAAAACAAACATAGCAAAAATATTTTTTATATTATTAATTACCGTTTGTCTTGAATCGATAGCTGAAGATTCAATGCTCGAAAGCAATTCAAAAAGATATGTAAACAAAAAGCAGCCGTTCAAAAACAATGAGCCGAAGTCATTCAAATTTGTTTCGACAGTTGGAGAGTATACTTCAACTGATTCAGATTCTGACAAACTCAAGAAATCGCCAGAAAATGAATTTAAATCTATAAAAACAGCTCTTACTTTATTAAGAAATTCTGAAGAAAAAAACAGGGGAACAATTGTTGGCAATCGAGGAACCGCATCAGCTTTAATTGTCGAAGGGGTTCTCTGCACTACATTTTTAGAAGTGACACCTGCAGGAGTAGTTCATACACTTACAATCACTGATTGTTGGGATGAAAAAAATGGTGGGTTCGTCGCTATATATACGAGAGTTGTTTCATTTAATAATGGTAACAAATATATTGTTGGAAATACAACTTATAATGGAATCGCAATTCCTTGGGATTAAAAATGAACCATCGATTGAGATTGTTGTTCCAGCGAATAAACCGAAAGAATTCATTAGAGCGATTGAATAACAAATTTTACGATTAAAATGATTAAAAAATTACCATCAAACAAAAAGTTTATTATTCCAATGATAAACTTAGACGAGGTTTCGTCATCTGCATTGACGACAATGATTAAAAATGCACCTACATATACCGAGCGACAGTATAAAAACTTAATCAAAAACACGATTGGTGCAATACATCAAATTCCTCATATTTTTGAAAAAGTTAACACAAATGATAAAGTTGATTTAAAAAATATATAAGCAT
>SXGS01104484.1_pt1 | contig 45509 bp, 42 predicted proteins | sample 3174681 | NCBI WGS metagenome assembly SXGS01 (sample SAMN11356861, study PRJNA531348) | freshwater metagenome | isolation source: freshwater sample F1-80 | place: China: Fuxian Lake, Yuxi | collected 2017-12-25 | reverse complement strand
GCCCTCATCGTTTTGGATGAACCCGTTTCCGCCCTGGACGTGAGCATCCAAGCCGGTGTCGTGAACCTGTTCGATGATTTGCAGCAAAGACTCGGCATGTCGTACGTGTTCATCGCCCATGATCTCTCCGTGGTCCGGCACATCGCTGACCGCGTGGCGGTGATGTACCTCGGCAAGATCATGGAGATCGGTCCGGCCGACCAGGTATACGAACGACCAACCCACCCGTATACCAAGGCCCTGCTCTCGGCCGTACCATTGCCGAATCCGCGTGTGGAGCGAGAACGTCATCGCATCATGCTGGAGGGCGACGTGCCTTCGCCGGTGAATCCACCGTCGGGTTGTCGGTTCCGCACGCGCTGTTGGAAGGCGACCGACCTGTGCGCCATGCAGGAGCCCCTGTTGCAGGTTCGCTCGAGCGGGCAGATGTCGGCTTGTCACCACCCCGAAGTGTGAAGATGAAGCCTCGGTAGGCTGGAGCAATGCGTTCGGTCATCACTATCGTCACCGTCGTCGTCAATGTCGTGTCGATGGTGGGAATGATCGTGGGTGTGCTCCTCCATAGCGGTCGCGGTGGTGGACTGTCGGACATGTTCGGCGGCGGTGGTGCGGCTGCACTCGGATCGGCTGCGGCAGAACGCAACCTGAATCGCATCACGACCGTGTTGGCTTTGGTGTGGATTCTGACGGTGACCGCACTCGGCATCTTGCTGTCGGCCTGATTGAGGCGCGTCCGGAAGCCCAACTGACCGGCGCAGTTTGGGCGATAGTTTGGTGGTCTCACACCACGTCGAAGTGGCGAAATTGGCAGACGCACCAGCTTGAGGGGCTGGCGCTCGAAAGGGCGTGGGGGTTCAAGTCCCCCCTTCGACACCACATGACGCTGATTCGCGTTGCCCGAGAGCGAGACTAAAAGGCGATGAGACGCACGAAGGTCATTGCCACCGTTGGACCGGCCTCGCTCGCGCCTGAGGTGATTGCTGGTCTCGTTGATGCCGGAGCCGATGTCCTGCGGATCAATTGTTCGCACGTGGAAACCGACGGCTTGCGGGAACGCATTCGCCTCGTTCGTTCGGTGCGACCACAAGCTGCACTCCTCGTGGACATTCAGGGTCCCAAATTGCGATACGGCGGCGAGCCCCGTGAATTGCGCGACGGCGATTCCACTGCATTCTCGTTCACCGAATTGGGACTTCCTAAATCGCGTGCCACGGGTGATGGGGGACTGCGTGCGGGACAGCGGATTCTTCTCCATGATGGGCGCATCGAGACGGTCATCACCGACATCGTCGGGTCGTGGCCGAACGGGCGCATCAACGTCCGCGTGCTCCACGGCGGTGTGCTCCAGACGAACAAGGGTGTGAATTTGCCCGACACGGAAGTGGCGGGCAGCGTGCTTTCGGAGAAAGATCGAGCCGACCTCGAGGTAGCCCAGCGAGAGAACGTCGACTACGTCGCAGTCTCATTCGTGCAACGACCAAGCGATATCGACGAGGTTCGGACCATCCTTGGGCCAACGGCCCATGTCATCGCCAAGATCGAGCGCCCACAGGCGTTGGAACGAATCGATGAGATTTGTCGGGTCAGCAACGGTGTCATGGCGGCACGAGGCGACCTTGGCGTGGAACTGCCCTTCCAGGTGGTACCCGCAGCACAACACAAGATTGCCCGTACCGCGCTGCGCAACGGTGTCATCTCCATCTGCGCAACGGAGATGTTGGAGTCGATGACCTCATCGTCGCGAGCAACGAGAGCGGAAGTGGCGGACGTGACGGGAGCCGTTCGTGACGGCTTCGATGCCGTCATGCTCTCTGGCGAGACTGCAGTCGGCATTGATCCAGTGCGAGCGGTGGAGGTGATGTGTGCAATCTGCGAAGCTGCCGAACGAGACGTGCAACTCCCGCCAATCTTCGCCGATGCCAATCCGTCGACCGCTGCCGTAACTGCCGCCGCAAGTTCATTGGCGCGTCGAGTCGGGGCCGATTCCTTGTTGTCCCTCACGTACACCGGACACTCGGCGCATCTCTTGGCCGCGTGCCGACCAGGGTCGACCATCATTGCGGCAACGCCGAGCCCGGAAACCGCGAGAAAACTCCGCTTGGTGTGGGGGGTGCAGGCCGTGGTTGCCGAACGCGACGCGGACGTGGAAGTCGCCATTGGTGCGGGCCTGGCGGCTGCACGTTCCGAAGGCATGATTCGGCGTGGTGACAAGGTCGTGGTGTGCGCATCGCGCCTCAGTTTGCGTTCGGATGCCGACACCATCTGGCTGCACATCGAGCCCTAAAGTACGTTCATGGCTGAAACCTCGAACAAACCAGCGGAGCGCGCGGAGTTTCGTTCGTTCCAAGAATCGACCAAGGACGACTGGTCGATCATCATGCGTCAGATTGGTGCGACGCAGAACATGGTGGCAGAGAACGCCTTGCACCTGCTGCGGTGCCTCGCCAGTGACCATGGCGGTTTTCCGGTGACTCGCCTCGAACACTCGCTCCAAACGGCAACGCGTGCAGAGGCCGATGGCCGCGACGAGGAGTACGTGATGTGCGCACTCCTGCACGACATCGGCGACACCCTCGCGCCGTTCAACCATCCCTATATCGCATCCACGATGGTGAAGCCACTCGTCAGCGAGGCAAACCATTTCATGGTTGCCCAGCACGGGATTTTTCAGGGTTACTACTTTTGGCATCACATTGGATTGGATCAACATGCTCGGGAGGCCTTTCGTGACTCGCCGTACTTCGAGTACACGGAGGAGTTCTGCGCCAAGTACGACTCACCAGCGTTCGACCCCGATTATGTCAGCGCGCCACTCGAACACTTTGAGCCGATGCTGCGACGATTCTTCGCCCATCGTTCATCAACCCCGTAATGCCCACCTGGCGTAACTGGGCAGGCAGTGTTCGAGTTTCACCCAGTCGGCTGACGCGACCCAACAGCGTCGCTGAAATCCAGACCATCATCCGCAGTGCTCGACCGGGCAGCCGGATTCGAATGACGGGGAGCGGTCACAGTTTCACCCCCATTGCGGTTACCCGGGATGTCTTGTTGCAGCCCTCTGATTTTGGCGATGGTGTCGGTATCGACAGCAAGCGTCTCGTTGCAAGGATTCCCGCAGGCATGACCCTGAGCGAGGTGAACGAACACCTTGCGCTCGCTGGTTTCGCGCTCATCAACATGGGCGACATCACCGCCCAGACGATGGCAGGTTCGATTTCCACATCCACGCACGGCACCGGGCTGGCGTTCACCGGGTTGGCCGGTCAAGTGGAGGGTTTCGGCTTGGTGACGGCCGACGGCACTCACATGGATTGTTCAGCCTCCGAGCATCCTGATGTGTGGCGACTCGGACGAGTCGCTCTCGGTGCACTCGGGATTCTCACCTATGTCGATATGCGAATCGTTCCCACCTTCCGATTGCATGCAGTAGAAGAGCCACGGCGATTGGACGACGTTCTTTCGAACTTCGATCGAATCATCACCAGTACTGATCATTTCGAGTTCTACTGGATTCCCCATACGAGATGGGCCCTCACCAAGACCAACACGCGAACCCAGGACCAGGCTCAACCACGACCGCGGGTGGGGAGGTGGTGGAACAAGACCGTGATGGAGAACTACGCATTCGGCGCCGTGTGCGCAGCAGGAAGAGTGGCGCCATCGTTGATTCCGCGTCTGGCCACTGCACTGCCGTCAAGTGGTCGACAGGAGTTCACCGAAGCGAGTCACACGGTCTTTGCCACGCGTCGACTGGTGAAGTTCCACGAGATGGAGTACTCGATACCACGTCAGCATCTGGTGACGGCACTCCAGCACGTCGTCGATGCTGTGGAGCGTTCGAACCTGAAGATCAGTTTCCCCGTGGAAGTGCGAGTGACCGGTCCCGACGATGTGCCGCTTTCCACCTCATTCGGTCGCGAGTCGGCGTACATTGCGGTGCACATGTACAAGGGAATGCCCTACGAGAGATACTTCCGAATGGTGGAAGAAATATTGTCGACATTCGAGGGGCGTCCGCACTGGGGAAAGATACACTTTCAAAGTGCTGAAACCCTGCGGTCGCGCTACGAACATTTCGACGCATTCCGCGAGATTCGCGAGCGACTCGACCCGAACGGCGTCTTTCTCAACGAGTACGTCGAACGAGTGCTTGGGGCATGAAATCCCGACATTCCTGATCGCAGCCGCACTCTGAGCACCTTCTCCGCACTCGGAATTGCCGAGACATTGATCGCCGGGATGTCCCGCCGCGGGATCACCGAACCGACGCCCATTCAAACCATGACGATTCCGGATGGTCTGGCGGGCAAGGATGTTTGCGGGAAGGCGCCGACCGGTTCCGGCAAGACCATTGCCTTTGGCTTGGTGTTGGTGTCGAGACTGAAACGAGCCAAACCGTCCGCACCAACAGGCTTGGTGCTCGTACCGACTCGTGAGCTGGCTTCGCAGGTGTGCGATGAGATCGATCTCCTCGACTCCAGTCGCTCCTTGCGGGCTACGGCAGTGTTCGGCGGGGCAGGCTACGGACCACAGCTGCGCCGCATCGGTTCTGCCAGCGTGGTGGTGGCAACCCCGGGTCGCCTGGAGGATCTCATCAGTCGTCGGGACATCGATCTTCGGTCGGTGCAAATCGCGGTACTGGATGAAGCCGATCGAATGGCCGACATGGGATTCCTTCCTGCGGTCAAGAAGATCCTCGATCGCCTACCGGCGTCGCGGCAGGTGATGCTCTTTTCGGCCACGCTCGACGGGGCGGTGTCGGAACTGATCCAGCGTTACCAGAAGAATCCGGTACGCCACGATGCCAGTTCGCCGGAGTCGGAACCCGACATTGAGCACGTTTTCGAATTGGTTCCCAAGGACAAACGTTTGCGTCGCATCGCTGAGCTCCTGGATGAACATTCGCAAATCATCGTGTTCTGTCGAACCAAGCATGGTTCCGATCGTGTCGCCCGACAGTTGGAGGCGGACGATGCCCGCTGCGCCGTCATTCATGGCAATCGCAGCCAGGCGCAACGTGAGCGAGCGCTAGAGGATTTCCGTGATGGTCGCGCTCGGATTCTCGTAGCCACCGATGTCGCCGCACGAGGTATTCATATCGATGATGTTCCATGCGTAGTGCACTGGGACCCGCCGGACGATCCCAAGGACTACGTTCACCGATCCGGTCGTACGGGTCGAGCCGGAGCGCGAGGCGTTGTGGTGTCGCTGGTGGATCCGTCACAACGACGTTCGGTGGTTCGCGACATGCGCAGTATCGGTATCGACGTCCAGTTCGTCGATGGTAAGCCACCCGTGCGCACGCGTCCCGGAGAATTGGGTTGGCTGGCCAAGCGTGCTCCGCGAGCAATGGAAGCGACGTCGGTGTAAACGAAGGGTTTGCGGGTCAGCCAAAGACGATGTCTTGTGGTCGAACCGGGACACGAGCCAAGTCCTTGCCAGTGGCATCGCGAATTGCGGCCACGATGGCAGGCGTCACCGAGATGCACGGTGGCTCACCGATTCCTTTTGCACCGAGTGGAGCCTGAGGCTCGGGTTCTTCGATCATGCTCACGACCACGTCCGGAGCATCGAGCGCCGTCGGCAACAAGTAGTCGGTGAATGACGGATTTCGCATCTTGCCATCCACGAGCACGATTTCTTCCATCACGGCCAAACCCAGGCCCTGAGCGATACCACCCTCCACCTGGCCGAGTGCTGCAAGCGGATTCAACACTCGACCAACATCTTGCGCAGTGGCAACCTGCACCACCTTGACGAGACCCAACTCCGTATCGACGTCCACGACGGCACGGTGGGCGACGAAGGCGAACGCCACGTGACAGTTTCCCTGACCGTTTTCATCGAGTTCCTCAGTCGCGCGATGGTGATGTTCGAATGTTTCGTCCAACACCAAATCTCGACTTGCTGTGGCGACACTGATTCGCAGTGCGCCCATGGTGTCAACCACATCGGTTCCGTTGATGGCGAGTCGTAGCGAATCGATGTTGTGAACGGCAGCAACATGCTCAAACAATCGTTCGCGCACTACGCGACATGCACCATCGACAGCGCCACCACTCATCCAGGTTTGGCGTGAGGCAGACGTACTGCCCGCACTGCCGATGGCGGTGGAGATGGGTTCGAGGAGAACCGTGTCCACCCCCAAGACCGATCGGGCAATCTGTTGTGCCAGCACCACGAATCCTTGGCCAACTTCGGCGGTGGCAAACTGCAGGGTGACCACACCATCGGCGAGGCGACAGCGGGCAGTGGCATAGTCATCGAAGCCCTCGCTGTACATGAGGTTCTTCATCGAAACACCCCAGCCGATCCCTCGTTTGATGTTCGATGTGCGTGCCGTTAGACCCGAGCCACCCGGCAACGCCAGCACATCGGGTGTTTCCGCGAGGGCGGATGGCAGGGGTAGCGCAGCGGTTTCGCGGATGCAGCGTTCAACCGGAGCGACACTCTCCATCACTTGTCCGGTGATGAGTTTGTCCCCGGTAGTCATGGCGTTCTTGAGACGGATCTCGACAGGATCCATTCCGCATGCGGCAGCCAGCTTGTCCATTTGGGACTCGTGGGCAAAGCACGCTTGCACCACGCCAAAACCGCGCATCGCTCCGCACGGGGGATTGTTGGATCTCACGGCATAGCCGTCCACCGTTGCGATGTCGCACGTGTACGGACCTTGCATATGGGTAACGGCATTGATCAACACCGCCGACGACGTGGATGCATACGCACCACCATCCAGCACGACACGCGCCTCCACGCGGCGCAAAGTGCCGTCACGGTCGGCATGGTGGCGCATGAAGATGCGCGCCGGATGGCGGTGGATGTGTCCGAAGAAGGATTCTTCGCGTCCGTACTGCATCTTTATCGGTCGACCTGTCTTGAGAGCGAGAAGACAGCAATGCACTTGCAGGCTGATGTCTTCCCGACCACCAAAGGCGCCGCCGACGCCGCCCAGGGTGAGCCGAACGTTGCTCGTGGGCAGGTTGAGGCACGCGGCAATCTGTTTTTGATCCTCGTGCAGCCATTGAGTGGCAACGAAAAGTTCGATACCACCACCGTCGTCATCGGGTAACGCCAGTGCAGCCTCGAGTCCGAGGAAGGCTTGGTCCTGCATGCCGATCTCGTACGTTCCCTCCACGACGACTTCTCCGGTGAAGTTCTGATCCCCGCGTATCACTCGTTGTCTGCGAATGACGTTGCCATCAGGATGAATTGCCGGGAATGATCCTGCGATGGCGTCCTCGGCATCGACGAGCGGACGAAGCACTTCGTACTCCACGCGAATGGCGGCGAGTGCCCGGCGTGCGGTTTCCGGGTGATCGGCGGCAACCGCTGCCACGGGCTCTCCGGCGTAACGAACGACGTCCCTAGCGAACACCGGCTGGTCGCTGGCGATGAGACCGTAGGTGAGTTGGCCCGGAACGTCGTCCGCGGTGATGACGGCACTCACTCCGTTGATGGCAAGAGCACCCGATACATCGATGGAGCGAATCGCGGCGTGAGGGTGTGGGCTGCGCAGGGTGGCGCCCCACAGCATGTTGTCTGCCCAGGCATCGGATGAGAACGCAAATCTGCCCTGCACCTTTGGAAGTCCATCCGGTCGCAATGCCGAAGTCCCCAGCACACCTCGAGACGTGGTGGCTGTGCCGGTGTTGGTTCGGGTGGTCGTTGATGCAGACGGCGTCACTCGTGAACCTGTTCCTGTCGGGCATCCCGGGCTTGGCGAACCGCCTCGAAGATTCGTCCGTAGCCGGTGCATCGACAAATGTTGCCGCTGATGGCCTCCCGAATCTCCAACTCGTTGGGTGTTGGATTGCGATCCAGGAGATGGTGCACAGCCACGATCAGGCCGGGTGTGCAGAACCCGCACTGCACACCACCGGCATCGACGAACGAACGTTGTACGTCCGTGGGTTCACCGTCGGGCGAGAGACCCTCCACGGTGACAATGTCCGCCTCCACTGCAGTAGCGGCCATGACGAGGCAAGCGCACACGGCCTCACCATCCATGATCACGGTGCACGACCCGCACTCGCCCTGCTCACACGCGCCCTTGGTACCCGGAAGTCCGAGCCGCTCCCTCAGCACGTACAACAGGCTTTCACCCACCCATGCATCTTGCACTTGGTGGGACATCCCATTGACGGTGAGAGAAAAGAACTCGTTCCCGGACTGTTGCGGCGTCGTCATCGCGCATCACCTCCACTGGCATTCGAGGACGCCGCCCGCAAGAGGAGACGTTCGGCGAGAACCGCCACCGCGTGTCGTCGATACGCAGCCGTCGAGCGATGATCGTCGATTGGAGCACACTCCATGGCGGCTCTCCGACCAAACTCCTGGGCGATCCTTGGTGTGACCGCTAGTGGTCCACGAAGTGACAGAGCATCGGCCAACCACGATTCCGCCACTCGTGCCCGAACGACGGTGGGTGCTACCGCCCCGAAGGCGAGACGAACACTGCCACCCTCGGAATCATGCACCAGGCAGGCAGAGGCAACCGAGATAACCATTGCATTACGTGTGCCGACCTTGGCATAGCCCTGGAAACCGCGTGTGAGGGGAATGGACACCGCCGTAATGAGTTCATCTGGTCGGCGCGCATTGCGCTTGACCCCCAGCATGAAGTCATGAATCGACACGTCACGAGACCCGGTGGAACCTTGCAAATGCACGACGGCATCGCAGGCACTCAGCACGGGGAGGCCGTCTCCCGCTGGAGAGCAGGTTCCGAGGTTGCCGCCAAGTGATCCTGCGGCCCGGATTTGGGGTGAGCCGACGGTACGAGCGGCCTCGGCAAGTGCGGGCAACAGGTCGCACAGCGGGCTGCGTTCGAGTTCCGCGTAGGGAACTCCGGCGCCGAGTCGCATGATGCGCGACTCGTCATCGACATGCCAGCGTCGCAGTTCGGAGACTCGCCGTAACGCAATGACGTCACCGACACCCGTTCGGTTGAGGTTGACCTCCACCATCACATCGGTGCCACCCTGCAACAATCGTGCGGCCGGATACTCACGAAGTGCAGTGACGACCTCGTCGATGGAGGTGGCGTTGATGACGGTCATAGCGACGGCGACCATCCCGAGAAGGCATCGATCATCGCTCTGACATCGCCAAGTGGATAAAGGATCGGGCAGGTGGCCCCATTGCGCATGTAGTGAGTTACTTGTTCTCGAGCATCCTGCGGCGTTCCACTGGCGGTGAGCATCTGCACGATCTCGTCCGGGACGTGTTTGGCGGCTGCCTCCACCTGCTCGTGGGTAGCCGGCCACGTCAGCACGCTTCCCACCTTGTCAAGGATGGTCTGGGGGACACCGGAAGCCTTCATGATGTGCGGTTGTTGTCCGAGGTATTGCGTCACCATCAATCGAGCCATGTCGAGTGCGGTGGCACGATCCTCGTGGACACTGCACACCACCAACTGTGGTCGGTCGATGGAAGCCAATGAACGCCCGGCTTTGTCGGCTCCTCGTTGGAGTGCTTCGATCGCCTGTGCGTTGTACTCCGGCGACACCAAGTAGTTGAGGACGACACCATCGGCGATCTCACCGGTGAGTTCCATCATCTGCATGCCCGTGGCACCGATGTAGATGGGGACGTCCTTCTTGCGACGTTCCTGATACACGTAGTCGAGTTCCACGCCATCGAGGTGGACGAACTCACCATGCATGGTGACGGTCTCGTTGTTCAGGAGTGCTCGCACAGCGGTGACGATCTCACGCATCGCGCGTAGTGGCTTGCTTCGGGTGATGCCAACCTTGGCCGCCAGAGGATCCCACCAAGCGCCAATTCCCAACAACACTCGTCCCGGCGCGAGATCGTCGAGGGTGCTGAACGTGGCTGCCAAGCGAGCGGGGTTGCGGCTCCAACAGTCGACGACGCCCGAGCCGACCTTGAGGGTGGAGGTGACGGACGCAAATGCCGCCATGGGTACCGTTGCCTCGCGAACCAGTCGGCTCTCGGCCTGCCAGACCGCTTCGAAACCCTTCGATTCGGCATACTTGGCGAACTCCATTCCCTCGGAGATCCGGTGAGCATCCTGGAGGTACAGGGCAACTCGTGACGATGTGGTCATAGGTTCTCCATTCGTTCATGCAGTCGTTTGGCTTCTTCTGCGGCCTTCTGACGAACTTCGTGTTCGTCCACCAAGACGGTGGTACCTCGATCGACGACGGTTCGAGGTGTGCCACTCACGGCATCGTTGGTTTCCACGCGCTCCACGCGCATGCCGGTGGTGAACACTGCATGCCACGGGTTGGCAGCCTGCGGATATCGCCATGTCACACGATCCTTGAGCGCGGCCGGGAAGAGGGTGCGTGCGTTGTCCATCCAGCCGTAGACGGTGTCGGGAAGAGCCGTGGAATCGAATTCGCGGAGTCGAACATAGGCAAGGCGTAGTTCCTCTGCCATATCGGATCCAATGCCATCAGAACCCAGGACGACGGTATTCGCACGGGTGGTGGGCTTGGCGTAGCCGACACCGTTGTTCATGTTCGATCGGGGATTGTGCGCGATGATGCCGGGGAGATCCCGGTCGAGGTGCACGGTGTGCACCAACAACCAATTGTCCCGAGCGAAGGGTTGGAGACGAGATCCAGCCGCGGCATCGTCGATGGCTTCGGCAACGTGGACGTGTACTCCCACGCGGTGTCTCTCCGCGAGGTCGCTCGCAGCGGCAATGGTGTCGTTGCTGCAGGTGAAGGCCGCGTGGAGACCGACCATCGCATCATTGCCGGCCCGAAGATGGTGTTCACATTCCTCCAGCCCGCGGATGGCTCCCTTGGTCATCGTCGAAAGTGGCGAGACCTTGACGCGAAGTGCACCGTCGTCGGCCCAACGATCGGTGATTCCGTAACAGGTACGAACCCGAACGCCGACTTCGCGACACGCGCGTTGAATGGCATCGAGCGAACCTTCGACGGCATTCGGTGATTCGTGATGGTCGATGATGCAGGTCGTGCCAGCAAGTACTGCTTCCAGTGCGCCGAGTTTTGCCGACCAATAGATGCTGTCCAAGGTGTGCGCGGCGTCAAGTCGCCACCAGACGAGCTCCAGCATGTTCGGGAAACTCGTGGGCACGGCCCGGGGCGCCGGCATGCCGCGAGCAAGAGCGGAGTAGAGGTGGTGATGCGCATTGACCATCCCCGGGGTGGTGCTGGAGGTGTGCGCAGTAGCCGTCTGGTTCACTCGTCGTCGCTTCCCGTGCGGCGCATCGGAAGACGGTTCCGCCATTCGCCGTCGAGTTCATGAAGTGCAGCGGCTACTGCTCCAGCAGTGGGGACCAAACCGATTTCTCCGACGCCCTTGATTCCGTATGGGGCTCGCGGCTGTGGTCGCTCCACGAGGATGACGTCCATCGTCGGAACGTCCTTGGCGCGCAGAATGCCCAAACTCCGCAAGGTCATGTTGGTGGGAAAGCCGGTTGCGGGGTCGCTGGGAAAATCCTCGGTGAGTGCATAACCAAGTCCCATGTGGATGCTGCCTTCAATCTGTCCTTCGCAGAGGGTGGGGTTCATAGCGCGACCAACATCATGGGCGGCAACGACGTGCTCCACTTTTCCGGAATCACGATTCATGATCACCAACTGTGCGGCATAACCGAAGGTGGAGTGAATGATCGGGTTTGCAACTCCGGGTTCACCGAGTTTGGTCGTCCAATCCACGCGGTATTCGCCCACATGATCGACACCACGTGTGAGGCCTGCTGCCAAGGCGGTCGCACACGCGGCTTGGACTGCTCCGGCTCCCATCAAGGTGCCGCGTGAACCAGTGGTTTGTCCCAAGCCAAGTTCGCGAGTGGTGTCTACGATGACGCGTGTTCGTTCGGGGTCGATGGCGATGTGTGCGCCCAACTCTTCGATGACTACTTGCAGTGCGACCGTATTGATCCCTTGGCCCATCTCGGTCCAGCCGTGGCGAATCTCGATGGAACCGTCGTCTTCGAGACGAACCACCGCCTTGGTGATCTCCTTGAAGCCGTTTCCCAACCCGCTGTTCTTCAGTCCAAGACCAAGTCCGATCGGTGCGCCTGTTGCTCGTGCGGCGTCGTAGTGCGGCTTGATGGCTTCCAGGCACGCCTGGGCACCCGCGGCTCCTTCATCCATCACCTGTCCCGGACCCCACACCTTGCCCGGTTGAATCACGTTGCGGTGGCGAATCTCCCAACCGCTAATGCCAACGCGTGACGCGAGTCGATCGAGCATGCCCTCCATCGCGAACTGGGCTTGATTGGCGCCAAATCCTCGGAATGCACCACCAACAGGGTTGTTGGTTCGTACCGCAATGGCCTCGACATCGATCGTCGGCAGATGATACGGACCACTGGCGTGTCCCGCCATTCGCTCGAGCACCTTCATACCGACGCTCGCGTAGGCGCCGGAGTCTCCGACGGCGCGCACCCTCAGTGCGGTCAGCAGTCCGTCGGCGTCGCAGCCCATCTCGTAGTGCATTCGAATGGGGTGTCGCTTTGCGTGCATCAGGAAACTCTCCTCGCGGGAAAGCACGCATTTCACCGGTGCATCGAGGAGCCAAGCGGCCAGGGCGGTGTGCGCCTGGTTGGACATGTCCTCCTTGCCGCCGAATGCACCGCCGTTGGAGATCAGTTCCACGGTGACGTGTGAGTTGTCCACACCCAGGACACGGGCGATGTCGTTGCGATCGTCCCAGATACCTTGTCCACCCGAGTAGACCATGATGTGTCGTTTCGCAACGGATTCACCCGACGCTGAGGCGTCCCGAGAACCAGGAATGGCCACCGTTGCCTCTGGTTCCAAGAACGCGTGCTCGATGCGTTGCGTGTGGAAGGTTTCGGCAATCACATGGACGCTGGAGGCGAGGGCCGTCCCGACATCCCCGCGCTGATATGCGCTCGTGCTGAGGACGTTGCCGTCGGTTTGCCAAACGGCGATCTCCTTGGTGGAGAGTGCAGTGTCGACATCGGTGATGGGAGTGTGGACGTCGTAGTCCACTTCGATGAGTACGGCTGCGGCACGAGCCTGCTGCCTGGTTTCCGCCACCACGATTGCCAGGACGTCACCGGCGTAGGAAGTGCGACCACCGATGGGAATCATGACGGGCCAGTCCTTGTAGATGATTCCCACCATCAAGTCACCGGGAATGTCATCGGCGGTGTACACCGCCCGCACACCTTCGCCTGCCAAGGCGGAGTCGACGCGAATTCCCCGAACGGTGGCACGCGTATGGCTGGCGAAATGTAGTGCTGCATGGAGCATGCCTGGTACTCGAATGTCGTCGATGTAGCCACGATCGCCGAGGGTGAGGGCATGAGCTTCGTACTTGGGGGTGCGGGTACCAACTCCTGCAACCGCGGGCATGGCGGGAATCTCGTTCTTTGCAACGCACTCGATCGCCTCCAGGATCTTTGCGTAACCAGTGCATCGACACAGATGGGCTCCGAGATGTCGCGCCATGTCCTCTCGTTTGAGGGCGGATCCCTTCTTGTCGATCTGTGCCTTGGCGCGCACCACGATCCCAGGAATGCAAAATCCACACTGCAATCCGCCACAGGCTGCAAACGCGTTGGCGAACGCGGTTCGCTCCTCTTCGCTAACACCCTCGAGGGTGACGATCGACTTGCCCTCGGCCTTGTCCAGGCTGGTCTGACACGACACCACCGCCTTGCCGTCGATGAGGACCGTGCAACAGCCGCACTGTCCGCTCGGCGAACAACCGTCCTTCGGGGAGGTGATATTGAGTTCTTCGCGCAACGCCGAGAGCAGATGGGGATGCGATTGGCGAACCTCCACGGGAGTGCCGTTGACGTTCAGCGTGGTCACCTTTACAGTTTGTCAAAGGCAACCCCGACCCGCAACGGATGCTAAAAAACGCCTCTGGGGGTCGTTAGTCGAGGGCTGTTCCGTCGGCCAAAGTCCGTGGTCCGCGCTGATATGAGCTGCGGCGGTAGGCCTCGGGACGACGGTAGTAATCCAGGTCAAAAAGCGTGTTCTGGTAGTTCTTGCACCACTCGAGGTCGCAGTCCGCAACGACCACCTCATCACCATTGCCGATCGTTTTGGCCAACACTTCGCCTGAAGGTGCGATGATGTGGGATTCAGCCAACGAATCGACGCCCTCCTCGCAGCCACCCTTGGCAACACCCACCACGAACGTTCCGTTTTGGTACGCACCCGATTGCATCACGAGAGCGTTGTGGAACCCGGCCAGGCGATCCTGACTCGGGTCAGGGAGGTAGTTCAGCGGGGTGTTGTAGCCACAAAGGATGAGTTCCACACCTTGTAGACCCATTTCTCGGTACGTTTCTGGCCAACGGCGGTCGTTGCAAATCATCATGCCGATTCGTCCACCAAAGGCCGACCACACACCGAAACCCTCGTTGCTCGGTTCGAAGTAGTAGCGCTCGGCGTGTTGGAACTTTCGGTGTGGTTCGTGGGATGCATGCCCAGGAATATGCACCTTGCGGTACGTCGCCACGACCGTGCCGTCGCGCTCCACGAGTATCTGGGAATTGAACCGTCGACCGTCCGCGGTGAGCTCGGCGTATCCGAGCGAGAATCCGAGGTTGCGTTGGTGGGCTGCTTCAAACAACGGGCTCGTGGCCGGTGAGGGCATGGAACGCTCGTAGTACTGGTCGGTATGGGAGATGTCATCGACGAACCAGCGGGGGAAGAAGGTGGTGAGCGCCAGCTCTGGAAACACCACGAGTTCAGCCCCGAGGTCCGCCGCGCGGTGCAGCAAACTGCACAAACGATCCACCGCGGATTCGCGAGTGTCGGAGCGTTGAATCGGGCCCATCTGGGCGGCTGCAACCCGTATGACGCGTGGTGCTCCGCGAAGTTCGCCGCGCATCAGAACTCCATTTCTGCGAGCCCGAGCATGGCGTCAAGCAAAACGTTCGCACCTGCAACGAGATCGTCCCGGTCGGTGTGCTCCTTGACGTTGTGACTCAAACCCTTGTGACTCGGGACGAAGATCATGCCCGTCGGGCACAGGCGAGCCAGCATCTGTGCATCGTGCCCTGCGCCTGAGGGCATGCGTTGCACCGTGTTGCCACGTTGACGTGCGAGTCCTTCGACCAGGGTGATTACTCGGTCATCGAAGACGACCGGCTCGAAACGAGCCAACGAGCGGCGGGTGATGGTCACGTTCTCGTTCGCCTCCAACTGGGCACAAAACTCGGCAACCTCGAACTCCGCCTTTTGAAGCACTTCTTCGTTCGTGTTGCGAACATCGAGCGTGAGTATCACCCGTGACGGCACCACGTTGGTGAGATTCGGATGCACGTCGATCTTGCCAACCGTGCACACTTGATCACCTCCATACCGTTTCGCCACTTCACGCAGGAAAACGGTCAGGGCAGCCGCGGCATATGCGGGATCCTTCCGTAGATGCATCGGCGTGGTGCCGGCGTGATTGCTCTGGCCCTCTATCGTGACTTCCTGCCACGAGATGCCTTGTACGCCCGTGACGGCACCGATGCGAACGGAGTTCACTTCGAGGAGAGGCCCTTGTTCGATGTGGAGTTCCACGAAGGCGTGCGGAACGTGGCCTGGACACGGAGTGGCACCCAGGTATCCAATGCGTTCCAGTTCGTCACCCAATCGCACACCGTCGATACCGATCACGTTGTGAGCGGCCTCCACCGGCATTCCGCCCGCGTAGACGAGTGAGCCCAACATGTCGGGCGCGAATCGTGCTCCTTCCTCGTCGGTGAAGATGCCCACAGCCAACGGCCGCGAGGGAGTGATTCCATGCTGTTGGCAGGTTTCGACGATCTCGAGACCAGCGAGCACTCCGTAGTTGCCGTCGTAGAGACCGCCGGTACGGACCGTGTCGATGTGCGAGCCGGTCATCACTGGCGCGCCTTTTCCAACGCGCCAGGTGCCGATGACGTTACCGATGACGTCGATTGTCACTTCCATGTTGAGGTCGCGCATCCATCCAACGACGAGGTCGCGCCCGTCACGATCGGCATCCGTGAGTGCAAGACGATTGCAGCCACCACCAGGAAGTGCACCAATCTCTCCAAGAGCAAAGATGCGATTCATCAATCGATCGGCGTCGATGGAAAGAACGTGCCCGTCACGGGGCGATCGATTGACCTTCGCCGACTGCACGTTGTCATTCTACGAATGGCAGACTTGACCCTTGATGACGACGGGTGCTTGCTGATGACCGGCATCAATCGCGGAGTTCTCTCCTCGCTGATGGCCACGGAGGTCGAGCGGTTCGTTGCCTTGCACCCGCGCTCGGCTGACCACGCCACGTCGACGACATCGCTCGTGTCGGGGGTACCGATGCCATGGATGCGACGCTGGCCTGGACCATTTCCGTTGGTGTTGGACACGGCCAGCGGTGCTCGTTGTACCGACATCGATGGCGTCGAATACGTGGATCTGTGTCTCGGCGACACCGGAGCCATGACGGGTCACGCACACCCGGAAATCGTCGCAGCAGTGTCCGCTCAGCTGCATCGCGGAACCACGGTGATGCTTCCCACCGTGGATGCCGAGTGGGTTGGCAACGAACTTGCACGCCGTTTTGGCCTGCCGAAGTGGCAGTTTGCACTGAGCGCCACGGATGCGAATCGTTTCGCATTGCGATTTGCGCGTGAGATTACCGGAAAACCAAAGGTGCTGGTGCACGACTGGTGCTACCACGGCACCGTTGATGAAACCCTGGTCGTCGCGTTGGGTGAACGAACGATCAGTCGTCCGGGAGCAATCGGCCCGCAGGTGAACCCGGCGCTCACCACTCGTGTGGTGCAATTCAACGACTTGGCGGATCTCGAACAGGCCGCGGCGCACGGTGACGTTGCATGTATGTTGATCGAGCCGGCACTCACCAACATCGGAATCGTCCTACCGGAGCCCGGCTACCTGGAAGGCGTGCGTGAGATCACTCGCAAGCATGGGATTTTGTTGATCGTCGACGAAACACACACCATCTGTGCAGGGCCGGGGGGTTGTACCTCGGCGTGGAACCTGCAGCCTGACATGTTGGTCATCGGCAAGACGATCGGTGGCGGCACACCCGTTGGCGCCTATGGTTTTTCCGCCGAGCTGGCCGAGAAAGTCGACGCGCTACAACTCAATGACGGTATCGACGTTTCAGGTGTGGGTGGAACCTTGGCGGGTAACGCTCTCTCCATGGCTGCGGTTCGCGCGACGCTGACGCATGCGTTGCTCCCCGAGCACTTTGCGTACTCCACGGCATTGGCTACGAACTGGACCCGTGGGGTGCAAGCGGCGTACGAGCAACGCAACTTACCGTGGAGCGTCCAGCAACTTGGCTCACGCGCCGAGTACTGGTTCTGCCCACCCCCTCGTACGGGAGCTGCTGCGGCCGCAGCAGTAGACCACGAGCTCGACGCATTCATGCATTTGTGGGCCATCAACCGGGGTGTCCTGCTCACGCCCTTCCACAACATGGCGTTGTTCTCACCGTTCCACGTGCAAGCGGACGTCGACCGACACACAGAGCAATTCGACGACGCGCTCAGCGCGCTCACCATTCATTAGGTGCCCTCGTCCGTGGAGGTGACGGAGATCCTGTGGGTGCTGGCGGTCATGTTCTTTGCTGCCCTGGTGCAAGCCGTGGGTGGTTTTGGCTTCGCGCTCATGGCGGTGCCACTTGCAGCAATCGCCGTTGACCTCGAACTAGCCGTCATCGCCGTGAGCATTGGTTCGCTCTTCAACGTCACGATGTTGTGCGTTCGCACCATTCGTCAGGTGGATCGGGAGGTGGCAGTGCGATTCAACATTGCCGCTTTCCTTGGCATGCCGATCGGTCTCGCCGTCCTCGAATTGACACCGCAACGACCACTAAAGATCTCACTCGGCGTGGTAATCGTTATTGCCACCTTCGCGTTGATGCGGGGATCTACGGGATTGCGCACACGAGAAGGCGGCCGGCCTACGCCACGGAGATGGATCGAGCTTGCTGCCGGAGCCATCTCGGGAGTGCTCTCCACGGCGACGGGCACCAATGGGCCGCCGCTGGTCTTGGCCTTGCAGATGAGGAAGGTGTCGCCCGAGGTGTTTCGTGCAACGCTCGCATTCACGTTTACAGTTTCCGGTGCGATCAGCATGGCATTGTTCGTCGGAGCCGGAATGGTGACGCGCCACGCAGTGTTCCTTGCGGCCATGGCAGTACCGCTCATCGTGGTCGGCCAACGAGTCGGCCTGCAATTGCAGTCGCAATTGTCCGAGAAGCGTTTCGACCGTTTGGTCTATGTGCTCCTGTTTGTCAGCGGTATCTCGGTCGCTGCTTCTGGCCTGATTGGCTGACGAAGGACGCTAGGCCCCGAACCAGCCGAGCCAAGCGTCCTTGCTCTTTGGTTTGAAGATGGCGTTCATCCTGCGAACGTTGGTCATCGTGTCGTGGGCGGCAGGGGAGTATTGATGTCCGGGAAAAATCACGGTGTCGTCCGGAAGCAAGGAGAGGGTTTGCAGACTGTCGTACATCTGCTCGGGATCGCTGCCCGGAAGGTCGGTGCGACCGCAACCATCCAGAAACAGGGTGTCTCCAGATACCAGTCGCCCCTGCACGATGAAACATTGACTTCCTGGCGTATGACCAGGCGTGTGCAGAAGTGTGATGGGAACATCGCCCACCGTCACGATGTCGCCCGGTTCGTGGGCAACGAGGTGAGATCGATCAACGCCGGTCACCTTGGTTACCCACTCCACCTCCGACTTTTGGACGTGGATGGGAACCGCGCACCGTTCGAGTAGCGCCGCTATCCCATCGATTCGAAAACCCATCATCGATCCACCGACGTGGTCCGGGTGATAGTGCGTGGCGAGAACCCCCGCAACCCTCATGCCGTCCTGCTCGACGAGGTCGATGAGCGACGCTACGTCGTAGGCGGGGTCCACAAGGACACATGACCCCGTATCGCGGTCACCGATTGCGTAGACGAAGTTGACCATTTGCTGTGCGAGTTCGTTGTCGCGTGCGAAATCACGGCCTGAGAGCAGTTGACGAAAATACAGTTTGCCGACGCTCACTGCACCGAAACTAGCGGCAATTACCCTTGAGGTGTGTCCGAACGTGCGGGAGTCGCAGACCACACTTTGCGGTACGCCATCGTGGGCGCAGGGATGATGGGAGTGGAACACATTCACGCACTCGGCGCGCTTGCCGGATGCGAAGTGGTGGCACTGTGCGATCCACACCACGAGAGTCTGGACCGCGCCGGAGCAGCACTCGCATCGTCACCACCCTCAATTGGTGCTGGCTCCTCTCGTGGAACATCGGTGGCACGATTCAACTCCGTCGATGACCTTGTTGCCACATGCGACTTCGACGTGGCGGTGGTGGCAACCCCGAACTTCACCCACCGCACAGTATTGAAACCGTTGTTGCATTCGGGTGCGCATGTGCTCGTCGAGAAACCACTCTGCACCACCGTCAGCGACTGCAGGGAAGTGATCGCATTGGAACAAGCCACTCACGTTCGCGGCCGCGTTGTCTGGGTTGGGCTCGAATACCGATTCATGGCACCAACGATGCGTTTACTTGAGCATTCCCGAAACGGAGAGCTTGGTCGTCTCCGGATGGTGGCCATTCGCGAACATCGGTTTCCGTTTCTCCAAAAGGTGGGGGACTGGAACCGCTTCTCCTGCAACACCGGGGGAACCTTGGTGGAGAAGTGCTGTCACTTTTTTGACTTGATGCGCTTGATCCTGGGAAGTGAGCCAACCCGGGTGTTTGCATCCGGGGCGCAAGATGTGAACCACCTCGATGAGATGTACGACGGAAAGGTCCCCGACATCATCGACAACGCATTGGTCATCGTCGACTTCGCCAGCGGTGCGCGGGCGTCTTTGGACTTGTGCATGTTCGCCGAGGCAACCAAGAACGAGCAGGAGATCTCCGTCGTTGGAGACCTCGGGAAGGTTGAGGCGCTGGTGACAGAAGGCGTGGTTCGAACCGGATTGCGGGCCAACGGCTGGTTTCAATGCGAGGAGGACCGCATCGGTCATGGTGACGTTCCAGCATCCGTGCTGCAACATGGTGCGCATCACGGCTCGTCGTGGCGACAGCACATGGCAATGCAGTCAGCCATTCGCAAGGGTGCTCCTGCAACGGTCACGTCCCACGACGGGCTCATGTCCGTGGCGATGGGTGAGGCAGCTCACCGCAGCATCATGCTGGGCCGCCCCGTGTTGATGAGCGAGATCCTCGCGCCGTAATTGCGCTACAGCAGCGACTCGAAGATTCGTTTGCGGATTCGCGGAGATTTTCCGTGACGCAATTCGTACGCATCGATGCTCTCCGAGAGTCGTATCAATGTGTTGATGCCCAGGAAACGAACCGGCTCGGGTTCCCACTTGGGGGAGTGGTGGTTGATGAAGGGAAGTTCGCGCAGCGGCGATTGCGCCTCGTGCCACTCGTCAACCAGCGTTCTGGCGAGCAAATTCGAGGCAGCCACACCGTCACCCGCGTAGCCACCAATACGTGCGTAACCAGACGCTCGATCGATGGTGACGTTGGGACTCCAGTCTCGCGGTAGCCCGAGCGGACCACCCCAACGATGCGTGATTCGTGCCCCGGCAGCAGCCGGAAAATGACGGGCTATGGACGTTGCAATCTTGCGATGCGTGTCGTCATCGAGGTCGAATCGATCGTGGACGCGCGAGGCGAAGTGGTAGGGGGCCCCGCGACCACCGAATGCAATTCGGTTATCCGCAGTTAGCTGGGCATAGATCACCATGTTGCCGCCGTCGTTGAAGGTGGCACGGTGCCGCCATCCAATTTGCGCCAGTACGTGGTCATCCAGCGGCTCGGTGGCCACCATCAACGAGTACAGGGGTACCAATCGGCGCCTCGTGCGACGAATCGTGTTCGAGTAACCCTCGGTTGCTTGCACCACGAGCGTGGCACGTACGTGCCCATGTTCGTGCGTGACGACACCATTATCGATGCCCTTCACCGCACAGTTCTCCCATATGTGCACTCCACGGCTTCGAACGACGCGGGCGAGACCCATCACGAGCGAATACGGATTCATGGTCGCACAGTGCGGACTGTAAACGGCACCATGAGTTTCCGCGAGCTGCAGGTGCTCACCAACGAGCTGAGGCGGGAGCCATTCCATGTCGCTGCCGCGGATGCCGAGTGCATGTTGTACAAGAAGCATCTCCTGGAGACGTTCTGCTTGCAGTGAGGTTGACGCCGACTGCAACGTACCTCCCCGATGCCAGTCGCAACGCAGGTTCTCCTTTGCCAATACCCGTTCAACCTCCAGGACCGTTCGGAAACTCTCTTGGTACGAAGCATGTGCCTTGTCCCAACCGAACAGGTGCGCCAATTCGGAAGGAAGAAGTGGAAAGAAGCCGCTGCACCAGCCTCCGTTGCGTCCACTGGCACCGAATCCAATACGTCGGGCCTCCACGATGGCAATCCGTGCGTCAGGACGTAGTTGGGACATGTAGTACGCAGTCCACAACCCACTGAAACCTCCACCGACGATTGCGACGTCCACGTCGTGCGATGCCGGCGCAACCTCCATTTCCCACGGGGGAATCTTCGAATCGTGCCAAAGCGGATGTCTGGCCGCAGTGTCGATGAAACTCATGGCTGTGTTGGTCAGCGAACCCAAAGGTCGTACAACTCACGCTCCAAGTCGACGACCGTCTCGTTGCGCTCATCGACACGAAGCACGGTTCGAGTGCCGTTGGTCGGATGCCAACCAGGATTGGCATTCGTTGCAAACTCCAAAAGCGCACCCGCCAGAGTGTCGGCCAGATGTCGGTGGGCGGGGGACACTCCGATGAAATGCTCCACGTTCGGAGCATCGACGTTGTCGAAGACGAAAGGAATGTCCAGGCCGTGGCAAGCCCCGAGGATTCCATCGAACACCGGGGTCGGCCACGTGAAGAAGTACTTCCAGGTGGCGCAGCCCGCTTTGTCGCGTGCATCGACCACGCGCCACGCGGGCACCCGGAACGACTCGTCACTCTGCATGGCTGCCAGCATTTGCGCCGGTGACGATCCAGGTCGCAGTGATTGGTATGCGTTCCAGGCATGGTGAGTGCTGTCGCCGAAGCGCGATTCAAATTCAGTGAGAACTGCTTCTTGTGTCAGCGATGACGCAGACGGGTTGAGTGCCACCCAGAGGCGACTTTCGTCGCGCATGGTTCCGAGCACCAGTGGTCGCTCATCCTGTGCAATCAGATCGTGGGCGTTGGCGGCAACGACGTCGCCTCCGACCGTGGGGCTGAACATCGTGACGACATCCTTCGGGTCACGCAGAAGACGACCTTGCGAAGCGATCATGTCGGAGTGTGGCGTGGTGTCGATGTCGCTAAGGCTTGAAGCTTGCAAGTCGGCAAGCAAGCGTTGCTTGGACTCGTCGGCGCGGGACAACGTCCGTAGTTGACCCAGCGAGGGACTCATGGCCCATCCGCGATGGAACAGGGACCTCGCCGAGGGCGATGCGTACAGAGCCACGACACTGCATCCACCCGCCGATTCGCCGAAGATGGTGACATTGTCGGCATCGCCACCAAATCGCTGGATGTTGTTTCGCACCCACGTGAGAGCGGCTATTTGGTCTTGTAAACCCACATCAGCGTGACCAGTGAAACCGAATGAACCAAGTCGATAATTGACGGCGACGACCACACAACCTCGCGACGCCAAATTCGACCCGTCGTACCACGATGCGTTCCCCGTTCCGTTGGTGAAGGCACCGCCGTGGATCCACACCAGAACGGGCAGCAAGGCGGTTGGCGAATCCGGGGAAAACACGTTGAGCGTGAGACACTGCTCATCCATCGGCATGTCCGCCGTACCCATTGCTTGCTCCAAGAGACCAGGAACTTGCGGGCATTGCACCGGCGTCGCAAGGGCAACGTGCTGGTCGACCAACACCGGCGGGCGAAATCGGTCGGCGTATGCGTAGACGATGTTTCGGTATTGACGCACGGCTTTGGTCACGGATTTAGAGTAGCGACCACATCGTGAGCACTACCGTGTTGACGTGCTTCGCAAGACATTCGAAGGAGCCATCGCCCGCGTCGTGGCCAACCATTGGGAGGATTTGCAGTTTTCTGCCTCGATTACGAATCGAACGGCTCGAGGACGAAAATTCAAGCACCTCGGGTCGGGGTCGCTCATCGCTTTTCCGTGGGTCACCATTTACAACGAGCATTTCATCGAGATCGGCGACGACACCATGTTCGGTCCGTACTGTGCGCTCTCTGCAGGAATGCTGCCCGGTCAGCAATGCCTTACTTCACCAGTAGTGCGAATCGGCGATCGTTGCCTGATCGGAAGGGGGAGCGGCATCGTTGGTCATCTGGCAATCGATATCGGTGATGACGTGTGGACCGGCCATCACGTGTACATCACCGACCAGAACCACGGATACAGCGATGTACACCGACCGATATCACAGCAAACTCAGCCTGAACAGCCGGTGACAATCGGTTCAGGCTCATGGCTTGGGACGGGCACCGTGGTGTTGCCTGGTGCTTCCATCGGAAGAAATGTCGCCGTCGGAGCAAATTCGGTGGTGACTGGTACCTTGCCCGATTTCTGTGTTGCAGTCGGCGCTCCTGCACGGGTGATACGTCAGTACTCCCCGGAGACAGGATGGAAGCCGAAGGATGAGTTTGGTAGCCCAGTTCACTGAGGGTTCCCGGACTACCAAGCGTCGGATGACGTGATGCAGAGATACTGCGCGAGCACTACACCGAGAGATCGATGGGCGGTGCACACGCCGGCATTCGATTGTCGCCGGCAAAGGTCGCAAGTCGTTCCGCGAGCGGCAGACCTTCGAACGTCGTCTCGGAGAATGGCGCATTGTTGCCATCCCGCAATTGCGTGGCATACTCACGACGATCTGCAACATGTTGCTCGTATTCGTCCAACCACATCGGCACGATCGCCCGACCTTTTTCATCCGAGGGCATGTCGTTGCGCAAGGTGGCGAGCATGGCTTCGATCGTGTCAGTGGCTTTGTCCACGATGTCGGCACGCTGTCGTAATCCGTTCACTCCGGCATCGGTGATCAGGCGATAGTCGGCCAGTGTCTCACGTTCTCGTTCCGCCTCCAGACATCGTTGTTCAGCGCGTTGTGTCCACGCCGTGTCACCGATCTTGTTGACGGCCTCCTTCGAGGCAAAGAACAAGGCGTAGACCCACATAACCGCTAGCGCGCTACAGATGAGTGCCAGAATGATTCGTGCTGTTGATCGCATCTAGTCGGAGACGCTACCCGTGACACCCAAGTCGAATCGCCTGACCGTTGCTTCACGTTTGCTGCGTGCACTCGTGAGTTTTCACAGGGGATATTTCGTCATCGCAGTGACGGGTGCAGCAGTATTCGCCACCGCAACGGTAGTTTCGTCGTACGGCGTGAAGCTGGTGATTGACAACGTGATTCTTCCGGCTTTCACGGCGAAAGGGATCTCATTCGCGACGTGGGCTACTACGTCGCTGGTGGTAATTGCCATCGGACTTGTGCGAGCCGTCGGTGTGGTGGTGAGAAGATCGTTTGCTGGAGTATTGCAGTGGTCGACTGCTCGTACGATCGCCAATCGTGTGCTGCGTCACATCATGACCCAGCCAGCATGGTGGCACCGAACTCGAATGACCGGTGATATCGCCGCGCGGGCGGGAGTCGATACCGATGCCGCCGTCGGCATTCTGGCTCCGCTGCCATTTTCTTCATCGGTTGCGGTGTTGCTCGTGGTAGCGGGCACGTGGTTGATGGTGACCGATCTGTGGTTGGGATTGTTCGCAACCCTCGTCTTTCCGGTCATGTTGGTGATGAACGTGCTGTACCAACGCAAGGTCGATCGTTTCTATCGCACTGCACAAGATGAACTTGGATCGCTATCGGAAGCAGCCCATGAGAGCTTCGATGGCGTACTGGTGGTGAAGGCCTTCGGTGCGGAGGGTCGCGAAACGGAACGTCTCGCCGAAATCTCGCGCCGTCTGCGTCGCGCGCGAAAGCAGGCCGTGAATTTGCGATCCACGTTCGAGTCGCTCATCGATGCAACCCCTTCACTGGTCAACATTGCCATCATTGCCTTCGGTGCGCTTCGTATTCGAAGTGGGGACATGTCCATCGGAGATTTGTCCTCGTTCGTGTACCTCTTCACCCTGGTGACCCTTCCTTTGAGGATCGTCAGCTACCTCTTTTCCGAACTGCCGCACTCCTTGAGTGGATGGGACCGAGTGCAGGAGGTACTGACCGAGCCCGTCATTGCCTCGCCGCGTGAGCAGATACGGAATATTGAAACCGTCGGTGAGCGGAATCCACTCGTGGAGATGGAACATGTCTACGCCGTGCATGGTTCCACGGACGCCTTGATCGACATCTCGTTGTGTATCAAACGAGGTTCAACCGTGGCGGTGGTGGGTTCGACCGGTTCGGGGAAGACGACACTGCTCCATGCCATTGCAGGGCTCGTGCCCGTACGATCCGGTTCTTTGTCGGTGGGCACGAAGAAGGTTGGTCTCGTCTTTCAGGAGGCCTTTTTGTTTGCCGAATCGTTGCGGTACAACCTCACCTTGGGAAGTGAGGTGACATCGGATGACATTCGCCGAGCACTCGACATTGCGTCAGCATCGGAGTTCGTCGACGAGATGGGCATGGGGCTTGACACGGAGTTGGGCGAACGAGGTGTCAGCCTGAGCGGAGGTCAGCGACAGCGCTTGGCGCTGGCGAGAGCATTGGCAATGAGAAGCGAACTGCTGCTCTTGGATGACACGACGTCGGCACTCGATCCCGCCACGGAACAACGGGTTTTGACGAATCTGTCGTCGATGCACGATGAGATGACAACCATCGTCGTTGCATCTCGCCCCTCAACCATTGCACTCGCCGATGAGGTCGTGTTCATGGAAGGAGGCCGCATCGTCGCCCAGGGGGTTCACGAGCTGCTCTTGGAGACCAACCACGGATACCGTTCCCTCATCGCTGCCTTCGAGCACGATCGTTCGGGTTCTGCGCCATGAGTTTGAACGACGACATCACCGAAGGTCTCCGTCGTCGGGGCACGGTCGACACCATCCGTGCCGGAATTGCCGAAGCCCCGGCACTCGGTAAGGGCCTCGCGCTCACGTTCCTTTTGGCGCTCTTTGGTGCAGCAGGGCGTGTCACCATTCCGGTGGTGATGCAGCAGGCAATCGACAACGGCATCGTGGGGGCAGAGGTTCGAGTTGGATACATCTTCCGCCTTTGCGCCGTAGCCGCGACGGTGGTCGTCATCGCTGCGGTGAGTCAGCGCACTGCCGTATACCGGCTCGGATCCTCCGCCGAGGAGGGGTTGTACGGGCTACGGGTTCGTTTGTTCGACCACATTCATCGACTCAGCTTGGCTGCGCACAACGATGAACGGCGTGGTGCACTCGTGGCTCGGGTTACCAGTGATATCGAGACCCTGACCATGTTCTTTGCATGGGGTGGATTGGCGTGGATGCTGAATCTTTCGCTGATGTTCGTCGTTGCTTGCGTCATGCTGGCGTACGACTGGGTTTTGGCGATGGTGGCCTTCACCGTGGTAGCACCCCTCATCTTGGTGCTGCGTCTCGTGCAGAAGCGGTTGATGCGCGCCTACGACGGCGTGCGCACCAACAATGCCGGGATGTTGTCGCTTATCAGCGAAACGGTGTCGGGGGTGGAAACCCTCCAGGCATACGACGCCGTAGAGCCTGCGTTGTTTCGAGTGGAGGAAGCGACCGCGAAGCGATCAAAGACGTCCATTCGAGCTGGAGTCATCGGAGCGTTCTTGTTTCCGTCGGGTGAAGTGTTCAGCGTGTTTACGGTGGCGGCCGTGGTGGGAATCGGCGTATGGCGAGGCGAGGCCGCCGGACTCTCGGCCGGTGCGCTCGTCGGCTTCATGTTTCTCACGTATCGCTTCCTGGAGCCGATCGCAGAATTCACCGAGGTGATCGATCAAACTCAAACGGCGGTTGCGGGGTTGCGCCGAGTATTGGGGATATTGGACACGCCGATTGGTCCGCCGCCTGCAACGGATCCGGTCGAATTGCCCATCGGGCAACTCGGGATCTCATTGAGCGAGGTCGCATTTTCCTATGCACCACGCGAGGAAGAGGTGGCGCCAACCCAGGTGTTATCGGCACTCACTCTCAACATCCCACCCGCACAGCACGTTGCGTTGGTCGGGGAGTCGGGTTCTGGAAAGACGACGATTGCCCGCCTGATCGCGCGACTGGCAGACCCCACCTCTGGCCGCGTGGTCATCGGCGGAGTCAACCTGAAGCACGTGGCCAACGAGGATCTGCGTCGCCGCCTCACCGTGGTTCCGCAGGAGCCGTTCTTGTTTGCCGACACCATCTCGTACAACTTGCGGTTCGCCAAGCCCGAGGCCCCTGACAGCGAGCTGTGGCACGCTGTAGAGCAGTTGGGATTGGAGGATTGGGTGCGTGCTCTTCCGCACGGACTAGAAACCCAAGTAGGACAGCGCGGTCAAGCACTTTCGGCAGGAGAGCGACAAATAGTCGCGTTGTTGCGCGCCTCGCTGGTCAAGCCCGATGTGCTCATCCTGGACGAAGCAACATCGTCCGTTGACGCATTGACCGAGGTTCGTCTGGCTCGCGCACTACAGCGGCTTGCGACGGGCAGAACGACGATTTCCATTGCCCATCGCTTGTCGACTGCAGCTCGCGCCGATCGTGTAATCGTGCTTGCCGCCGGGAAGGTAGTCGAGGATGGGTCGCATGAGATGCTGATGGCTCGCGGTGGAGAATACCGACGCATGTACGATTCGTGGTTGGCGGCGACGAACACATGACCGCGACGTGGAGAGCCAAGCTGTTGGCGGGGATTGTCGTTGCGTTCAGCCTTGGTGGATGTTCCAGCGAGTCGCTGAGTGATGCGTGCCTTCAGGGCCCGCTGTTTTCGAATGCGCGCACTCGAGCCGAGCGAGCGGTAGCGGAGCTCGACCGCACGACGAGCATCGAACTGGAAGAGGCGGTTCTCGCGATGGTCGACCAGGTATCGGTGATGCGAGAGGTGTCGCCACGCTCCCTACGGGATCCTCTCGGTGTCGCCCTCGCTGCATATGGTCAGTTGGTGTTGGCACTGGAACAGTTGGGTTGGGATCCCGTGGTTGCGGCCACCGATGCCCAAGTGGAGTCTGCGCGGAGAGCCTTCACCGATACCTCCGTCTCGCAGGCGTTGCTGCAGATAGAGGACTTTCTCGATGAGCAGTGCGAACAGGCTCGTAGCGCATCGAACCCCAATTTTGCATTGACTGGGACCACGCTGGCGAACCCGACTATCTCGGAGGAACCAAGTACAGATGCAAACGAAAATGACGCACCCAGCGGCACTGAGTTAGTGGCGCTTGGTTTTGCAATCGGAGAAGCATACGGTGTGGCTCTCACCGACGCCGAGGCGCAGTGCGTGGCACGAGATCTCGGTGTGACGTTTGCCGACGGAACGGATGTAGACGTGGAGGATCAAGCATTCTTCGATCTTGTGAAGTCGTCGTTCGTCTCGTGCGGAGTCACCACACCGCCGGTGACGATACCCAACAACTAGAGTTCTGGCGTGTTCATCACCCTGATACGACATGCCGAGCCTGAATGGGTTCGCGATGGCGTGAGTCAAGACAATCCGCCACTGACTGCGCGCGGCCACCGTCAGGCTCGCCGCTTGGCCGACCGTTTGGAGCAGGAGCACTTCGATCACGTCTATGTGTCGCCGCTCTTGCGAGCCCGGCAAACGGCAGCGCCAATCTTGGATGCCCAACGACGTGGTGAAGTCGTCGAGCCGTGGCTTGAGGAGATCAGAAGTCCGATCTGGCAAGGCAATCCCGCAGACAAGGCCGAGGCGGCCTATCGGGAAGAAAAACGTCGGCCAGCCCTCGAACGCTGGAAGGGTCTTGAGGGTGGCGAGTCGGTTCGTGACTTCACCAAGCGGATCCATGCGGGAGCCAACGAGTTTCTCGCGCAACGCGGTATCTATCGGATCGAACACGAACTACCGGTGTGGCATGTGGAAGAGCCGGGTGACCGCTTGGCCTTCGTTGCTCACGCGGGAACCAACAGCGTGTTCATTTGTCACTTGCTCGGTTTGGCGCCAACTCCTTGGGAGTGGGAGCGGTTCGTGATTGGACACGCCACCATCAGTCGTCTCGAGGCATTGAAGCTCGGAGACGGCTACACGTTCAGCCTGACGCGACTCGCCGACAACACCCATCTTTTAGAGACCGACCACACGTACTAGCTCTGCACCGCAGAGCGACGTGGTTCTCACATCGCGTCGCTCTGCGGCGAGAGCCCGACCCGGCGTCGTCACGCCGAACCGGATGCTTATGACTGCGGGCGTGGTTCTGTGATATGGCACGCATTGACCGCCGCCACGATGGGCGTTGGGTCGATTGCGGCACCTCCGCGTGGGTGAACCTCGAAGTGCAGATGTGGGGTTGCGGTGTTTCCGGTTGCACCATTGGTGCCGAGGATCTGCCCGGCTCGCACCTGCGTTCCGACGGTGATGTTCGGCGCAATCGTGTCGAGGTGGGCGTAGAAGAAGTAGGTACCGTCTGCGGTCGTCAGGCGAACGCCATTGCCGGTGAGACTTGCGTCGTTGTACACCTTGGTGATCGTGCCGTCGACTACGGCATAGATGAGGTTGCCTTTGGGCGCGATGATGTCAACACCCTCGTGCGCGCGACTACCGCGCGCTTGCTGCCACGTGTTCACGAAGCTGCAACGACCCTGAACGGGGAACACTTGAATCGAAGGAATTCCGAGGGACTCGAGTGACGGAACGAGACCTAGTGCTTGCGCGGTTGGGAAGTCGACGGCCTGTGAGGGATTCAATCCACGACCAGCCTGGAAATTGCCCAAGGCAATCGATGTAGCGAGTCCGAACACACCGTCGGCTCCACCCTTTACCTCTATGCCGTTGTTGATAAGGGTTTGCTGAACGAGTCGTACGGCATCGCTGCGCTGACCACGTGATGGCAGAGCGTTGACATCGAGTTGCGTCAAGGACGCCCCAATGGCTGGCGCTGCAGCCGGCGTCGGTGCAGTCACGGCTGGAGCAGTTGGCGCAACCGGATTCACGGCTGGTGCGCTAGGGGCTGCTGCGCGAGACGTCGTCTTGGCGACCGGAGCAACGACGATGGTCGGCGGTGCGACGTCAACGAGTCCGAGCGAGAACGCCGTGGCGTGGTCGAGTGTCTTGGTGATCGGAAGTCCCTTGCGGCTCTGGAATGTGGCAAGGGCGATGGAGGTTGCCACGCCGAATGTGCCGTCAGCGCCACCTTTGACGACGACACCGTTGTTGATCAATGCTTGCTGTGTCGACCATACGGCCTCGCCAGAGTCACCCAATTTGGGCAGTGCTTCAAGTGTCAGTCGCGACACGGTGATGAGACCCAGGAATCGCGCGGTTCGTTCGTCAACCACGCCGGTGACCTTGAGGCCGACAGCGCGCTGCACGTTGCGAAGGGTTGCTTGGGTGCGGGCGGAGAATTCACCGTCAACACCGCCCTTGAGGGTGAATCCACGGGCGACCATCGCCTGTTGAAGTCGAACGACGTCGTCACTTTGATCGCCAAACTTCGGAAATGCCTGAGAGGTCTGGCTGATCGACGACGAGTTTGCAACGCGAGCCGCGCTCGACGCGTGCACGACGGTCGTAGCGCCCTGGGCGCCCAGACTCAGAACGATGGTGGTGGCAAGTGCGGTGAGAACCATTGGTGTTGCTCCTTGGTGAGATCCGCACAAGGGATCGGCGCATCTGGAGCAAACATGAGATATTTCTCACGGTGGGTATGTCTGTGACCACTGAGAGTGGGCTATTATGACGTGCAGCGACCATTTGGTCACGTATGGTGAGCGACTTATCGCGTCGTGGTGGTCGCAGCATCCGCGTGCTGCGGGTGCCGAGTGGACTCCCGGAGGCTAGTCGAGCACCTCATATCGACGACCGGCAAGGAGCCAGCCGTGCGGGGTTCGTTCATAGCGGTCGTGCAAGGTGGCGATTCGGCTCCCGATGGCCCCATTTCGGCGCTGGAAACGCTCGGTGACGGTGACACGTCCCGTCGCATGTCCGGTGGACTCATCCGCAAGAAACACCACGACTTCCGGACTTTGTAAGGTCCAGCGGTCGCTGCCGTAGTGCTTGGTGAACACTTCGACGAGGGCGTCGTGTCCTTTTGCCGCAGCACCATCGGGCATCACCAGTTCACCTTGCGGGCCCCACAGGGCCAACCACCCGGAGGCGTCCCCACGAAGTTGAGCGTCGGAAATCGAGGCAAGGAGTTGCCGCAACGCCGCATCGGTGATTGCGGTGGGTGCCACGCCACCGGTCACTGGTGACGATGGTGTCGATGTACGAGTCGTGCTGGGGCGGGGGCCACGCTTGCCATCACGAATGTCGTCCGGTGAGAGTCCGGTCTCGAATGCCGCCAACGCACGCAACGCCCGCATCAATTCCTTGCGCTTGACGACGCCCTCGTGGGCCGCGAATTGCACGGCTAGTCCATCGATCAAAGCAGTTATTCGCATGGCAGACACCCGCGGCTGATCACATTGAAATTCTCCGGTCTCGTTGCCGCGACGCAACACCCGCTCGAGAAAGCCGATGGATTGTTCGTCGAGTTGTTGACTGATGCTCTTCATCAGTGGGTTGCGCAACGCCTCACCCCATGCATCGATCCACAGCATCCATTCGACGTCGTCGCTTCCTTCGGGACCGTAACTTTCGATGAGCCGCCACAATTGGGCAGTTGCAGACTGCCCGAGTTCGATATCGCGCTCCATCTCGGAGAGGTCTTTTCGTGCGTAATACTCGAATGCAGCCGCCAGGAGAGCCTCTTTGCTCTCGAAGTGGTAATGAATGAGGCTGTTCGACACATTGAGACGCTTGGCAACATCCGCGATGCGGGTACCCGCAAAGCCACGTTCGATCACCACTTCACATGTCGCTTCGAGGATCTCCACCCGCCGTGCTTCGACTGCGTACTTCTTCACAAGGCGACATTACTCGCGAGACCATTGCGTAGCCTCTGGTGCGTGATCCAGGAAGCGGTATCCGTCCGTCGAGGTATGCCTCCTTCTCGTTATCGCGTCATTGCGTGGTGTGCGTTTGCTTCGCTGTACGTCATCATCGTCACGGGTTCACTCGTGAGGCTTACGGGTTCGGGCCTTGGTTGTGTGGATTGGCCAGCGTGCAACGAGGAACAGTTCGTTGATGTGTCAACTCCTCACGCGGCCATCGAACAGTTGAATCGCTTGTTCACGGGCGTCGTGGCGCTGAGCGTGATCGTTGCGGCACTGGCAGCCCTTGCCATTCGTCCGCGAAGCCAGAGACTCGTTCGACTGGCGGTGCTCTTGGTGCTCGGAGTGCTCGGGCAAGTGCTCCTCGGTGGCATCGTGGTGCTCACTGGTTTGCACCCCTTGTCGAACATGGGTCACTTCTTGTTGTCGATTGTCTTGATGACGTGGGCACTGTGGTTGTTGCACGCAGTTCGGGACCTCGACGAGTCGAGTCCGGTGGTTGCAGTCGCACCCTCATCGTCTCCGGCGACAGGGCAGGGTGATCATCGGGTCTTGGTCTTGTCGCGGGTGCTCATCTTGGCGACGTTCGTCGCCATCGTGACCGGCACCATCGTGACGGGTACGGGGCCGCACGCTGGCGACGAGAATGCTCCACGATTTGCGCTGCGCATCACCGAAGTGGCCCGATTGCACGGAGCGTCAGTTCTCGTGACCGTGACGCTTGCGGTCCTCCTTGGGATATTGCTTCGTCGAACTCCGCATCGCAGGGTGCAGCAGACGTTCGAAACGTTTCTGTTCCTGGCCCTTTTGCAAGGGGGTATCGGATATCTGCAGTACTTCACCGGAGTGCCCGTGTCCCTGGTTGCGGTGCACGTGGCCTTGAGCGTGGCGGTATGGCTTGCTGCCTTGCAGTTGGTACACGTAGCTCGGGCAGTGAGAACTGGTGACGCTCAGACGACCACGCCTCATCATGTGGCACACTAGAGCGATGTCGGTTCGAGGTTCATGGCGACGCTGGTTCCTGGCAGGGATGATTGCTGGTGGGGTGTTCGTGGCCAGTCCCTCGGCGAACGCCGACATCGTCGATGATCTCGGGGTAGTGGGCCAGTTGCAATACACCGATGCTGCCGGCAACAAGGTGTTCGTGGCCGGAGTCGATGTGTCCATCGACGACGTCGGCGGTGCAACCACCGATGGCGACGGAAACTTTCGAATCCCCGTCCTTGGACCAGGGGAGTACAGCATTTCACTGGACACCTCGACCTTGCCCGCGGGAGTTGCACTTCGGGAGGCCGAGCGTTCGACCCTCACCGCGAAAGTCAGTCCGAACGGTGACCAACGGATCATCTTTCCCCTGGTGACAGCCGACAGCGCGGCGCAAACGACGGAGAGCAGTTTTTCGGCACGGAGGATCTCCCAGTTGACGCTCGAAGGCATCAAACTGGGGTTGTATCTGGCGATGGCAGCCATCGGTTTGTCGTTGATCTTCGGCACCACGGGACTGGTGAATTTCGCTCACGCCGAACTCATCACCTGGGGAACGTTGATGGCCTACTTCTTCAATGTGTACGGATTGGTCGGCACGTTTGGGTTCCTTTCGTTCCTTCCGGCTCCATTCGGTGGTGGCGTCAACTTCATCGTTGCCACCGTGCTGGCAACCGTGATGGGTGGTGTTCTGGGGTATGTTCTCAATCGAGTGGTATTTCGCACCTCGCGGGACGCAGGAGTTTCGCTGCTCGCCCAGATGGTGATGACCATTGGACTGTCGATCTTGTTGCGGTATGTCTTCGTGTACTTCTTCGGTAGCCGATACCGCGTGTACCTCGACTATGCATCCCAACGCGCCAACACGTTCTGGGGGTTGGAGCTCACCAGTCGCGATGCAACCGCCATGGTGGCGTCGATCATCATCCTGGTTGCGGTCGGAATCGGTTTGACGAGAACCCGGACCGGACGGGCCATGCGCGCCGTCTCGGACAATCGGGATCTTGCCGAGTCGTCCGGTATCAACGTCGAGCGGGTGATTTCCCAGGTATGGATACTGGGCGGCGCACTGGCGGCCCTCTCCGGCACATTCTTCGGATTCGACACCGTGAAGTGGGACATCGGTGCCCGAATCCTGCTGTTGGTCTTCGCGGCCGTGACCCTCGGAGGTCTTGGTACCTCGTTCGGTGCGCTCGTTGGCGCAATCATCGTCGGCATCGCCATCAACTGGTCGACCCTGGTGATCGACACGGAGCTGAAGAACATGACGGCGTTGATCGTGTTGATCTTGGCACTGTTGCTCCGCCCGCAAGGAATCCTGGGTAAGAAGCAGAGGATCGGCTGACCATGGATTGGGGATTCATCTTCGAGCGATCGTTCTCTGCGATGATCGGTCCCGAAGTGGTCGTGTACGCCATGGCCGCCGTCGGGCTGAACGTGCACTTTGGATACACGGGGTTGATGAACTTCGGTCAAGTTGGTTTCATGGCCGCCGGTGCCTACGGGGTTGGTGTCACCGTCTTTTGGTTGGAGTGGAATTTCTGGGTCGGCATTCTCTTCAGCTTCGTGTACGTGGCGGTCCTGGCGCTCCTGTTGGGTCTGCCCACCCTCAGATTGCGTGCCGATTATCTGTCCTTGGTCACCATTGCGGCGTCGGAGACCATCCGCTTGCTGGCACGGTCTCGCGTGATGAAGCCTTACACCGGTGGTGTGGAGGGCGTCAACCAATTTGCTGGCCCGTTCTACGATCTCAGCCCGTTCGAACTCGGACAGTTCTACTCCTTCGGTCCCTTCAAATATCTCGGTCGCGACGTGTGGGTCCTCGTCGTTGGCTGGACGTTGCTCATTCTCATCACCCTGATGGTGCGTCAACTCATGCGTTCGCCGTGGGGTCGCACGCTTCGTGCCATTCGCGAAGACGAGGATGCCGCTCGGGCACTCGGCAAGAATGCGTACTTCTTCAAGATGCAGTCGCTGTTGCTCGGGGGCATGATCGGTGGTGTGGCAGGCGTGATACAAGTGATTCAGAAGGCGTCCGTTCAAGCCGACACCTTCAACCCGGTGATTACCTTCACCATCTGGACCATTCTCATCATCGGTGGTCCCGGCCGTATTTGGTCGCCGATCGTTGGTTCATCGATTTATTGGACGCTGATTGTGTTCATCGAGAACACGCTGCGGCAATTGCCACCAGGCGTGCGCTCCACCCTCGAGGACACCGTGCAGTTGTCGGACTTCAACATCGCAATGTTGCGCTTCATCCTGGTCGGTGTCGGATTGCTACTCCTGGCACGATTCCGACCACAGGGCATCTTCGGTTCCCGAGAGGAGATGGCCCTTGACCGCCGCTGACGCCACCCAACTCATCGGTAGTGATGCTCCAATCATCACCGCCACCGGCGTGGTGAAGTCTTTCGGTGGTCTGCGCGCTGTCGATGTCGACAAACTGGAGATTCGGCGAAACAAGATCACCGCGCTCATCGGACCGAACGGAGCCGGTAAGACCACGTTCTTCAACCTGCTGACCGGTTTCGATCAGGTCGACTCCGGTGAAATCACCCTGAATGGTGCGATCATTACCGGAACTCCTCCACACCGCTTGGCCGCCAAGGGCATGGTGCGAACATTTCAGCTCACCAAGGCCCTCGCCAAGTTGTCCACGTTGGAGAACATGAAGCTCGGCGCCCTGCAGCAGCGAGGCGAGAAATTTTGGCAAGCACTGATTCCTGGACTCTGGTCTCGACAGGAACGCGAGATTGAAGCCCGCGCCGAGGCAATCTTGCAGCGATTCAACCTCACGCATATGCGCGATGAGTACGCCGGCACGATGTCGGGAGGCCAACGCAAACTCCTGGAGATGGCGCGCGCCCTCATGACCGACCCGCGAGTCGTGATGCTGGATGAGCCAATGGCGGGTGTCAATCCGGCGTTGGCGCAGAGCCTCCTCGAGCTCATCAAACTGTTGCCGGCCGAGGGTCGGACGGTCATCTTCGTCGAACACAACATGGACGTGGTGCAGGAGATATCCGACTGGGTGGTGGTGATGGCCGAAGGACGCATCATCGCACAGGGGACACCGGCAGAGATCAAGAAGAACAAGGCAGTGGTCGACGCGTATCTCGGAGCACACCACGGCGAGGATCTTTCCAAGGTGGACCTGACATGAGTAACGCCACAAACGGATCAACGATGGAAGTGTTGTTGGAGGCCAAGGACGTCACCGCCGGCTACACGCCTGGTGTCAACATTCTCAACAACTGTTCACTCACCCTGCGACGTGGCGAGATCGTCGGCATCATCGGTCCGAATGGTGCCGGTAAGAGCACATTGCTGAAGGCACTCTTCGGGTTGTTGTCCGTGCAATCGGGTTCCATCACCCATCGTGGGGAGTCGATTGTGGGAAAGCATGCCCATGAACTGGTGGAACGAGGAATTGGTTACGTCCCCCAGCGCGACAACGTGTTCCCGTCGCTCACCATCATGGAGAACTTGGAGATGGGTATCTACCTCAAACCCAAACAGTTCCGTGAACGCGCGGAGTTCGTGCAAAACATGTTCCCGCGCCTGGCAGAACGGCGTAGCCAACGTGCCGGTTCATTGTCGGGTGGAGAGCGCCAAATGCTTGCCATGGGAAGGGCGCTCATGATGAATCCAGAGGTGGTCCTGCTGGATGAACCTTCGGCTGGCTTGTCGCCCGTGCTTCAAGATCAGGTATTCGTGCGAACACGTGAGATCAACAAGGCGGGTGTGTCCGTCGTGATGGTGGAGCAGAATGCCCGTCGATGCCTACAGATTTGCACGAGGGGTTACGTTCTCGATCAGGGCACCAATGCCTACACGGATACTGGTGAGAAGTTGTTGCACGATCCCAAGGTGATCGAGTTGTACCTCGGAACGCTGGCGTCCTAACTCTCGGGTACAAAAGAAAAACCCCGCCCGGTTTCCCGGGCGGGGCCTTCCTTTTCTGAGACGAACTCAGCTCGCGAAGACGTACTTGTCAAGCGAGGAGTCTGCGCCGGCCGCACCGTAAGTGATGATGCGGAACGAAGCAGCTGCTGGCTCACCGGCATCGACGAACTCGTACGGTCCACCAAGACCGTCGTAGTCGATGTCAGTTCCAGCCTGGACCAGTGAGAGGCACGACGCGAAGTCGGTGCACTTTTCGCCGTCCTTGGTGACGCCGTTGATCTGAGCACCGATCGAGACACCATCGGCGCAACCGGCGATTTCAGCAGCAAGTGCCGAGATCACGATTGCATCGTAGGTTTCTGCGCCGTAGTCGTACACGCCATCAACGCCTGCGGCGTCGAGACGAGCAACGAAGTCGCCGATCGTGTTGAGGTCAACCGACGGGGTGGTTCCCTTCATGCCCGCAAGGATGGAAACATCCGAGACGAGCTTGTCGAGACCGGCAATGTTGCCGTCCACGCCGTACACCTTCTTGGCCGTTGGTCCTACGCCACGCTCGTGCATGGTGTTGAGGATCGGGCCAGTTTCGGCGAAGCCGACGATGAGGACTGCGTCCGGGTTAGCGGCAACAACCTTGTCGACTTCTGCGTCGAAGGCTTCGGTTCCTTCTGCGTACTCGATGAACTCAGGTACGGTTCCGCCAGCAGCTTCAAAGTCAGCTTTGAAGGCTTCGGCAAGACCGACACCGTAGGCATCGTTGCGGTACAGCACGGCTGCCGAAGTGGAACCTTCCTCGATGACGAGGTTGGCAAGCACTCGACCCTGGAGCAAGTCCGACGGAGCAGTACGGAAGTACAGGCCCTTGTCGTCGTACGTGGTGAGGGTTGGCGAGGTGTTGGCGGGCGAGAACTGCACCACACCAGCTGAGGTGATCTTGTCGATCACGGTCAACGAAACACCAGACGACGCTGCACCGATGATCACCTGTGCGCCGGCTGCAAGCAGACGGTCGACTTCGGTGTTGGCGGTGTCAGTCGTTGCGTCGCCCGAGTCACCCTGGTTGAGCACAACCTGGTTACCGAGCACGCCGCCGGCTGCATTGATGTCTTCCACTGCAAAGCCCGAGGCTGCCACTTCTGGCGGTCCGAGGAATGCAAGTGAACCAGTCACCGGAAGGATCGTTCCGATGTTGAGGGTGGTTACTGCGCAGTCTGAAGCAGGTGCCTCAGTCTCCTCAGTGACCTCCTCGGCCGCTTCGTCGTCGCCGCCGCAGGCCGCGAGCACGAGTGCTCCGGCTGCAACCAGCGCGCCGAAACGACGCATGTTGGTTTTCTTCATTTTTCTCCCCCTAGGAGTGGGACGGTATCTGACCGTCCCTATTGGGTACGGAAAGGCTACAAGCCTGCGGCTGCCTTTGAGAGGCGGTCCCGTAGTGCAAATCCGAGACCGGAGGGTGTCGGTAAGACCACGTGAGCCAACGGAATGTGACGGGCATCGAGCTCACGAAGCCGTTCGTACAAGTGTCGTGCTGCATCCACGAGATTGGTGTCGAATCGGAGTATCGGAGCGCCGTCGACGGGGAGGGGATCGCCGGCCTCGTGCAACACCAGTCGGGCTCGCGGTGCGTAGTGGCGGTCCATCATTCCTGGGGCTCGCGAGGGTCCGTGCGAACTGGTCGAAAGATCGGTTCCGTGGTGGCTCAGGATTGCACGAATCTCTTCGGCCGTGATCGAACCCGGGCGAAGAATCTCGGGTGGTGTCACCGAGAAATCCACGATGCTGGATTCCACTCCCACTGCACAGGGCCCGCCGTCGAGCACCAGCGTGATGTCGTCACCGAGATCATTTGCCACATGGAGGGCACTGGTGGGGGAGACATGCCCGAATCGATTCGCCGATGGTGCCGCAACCGGTGCTCCGAGTTCGCGAATGACCATCTGTGCAAGAGGGTGAGCGGGGAGTCGAACGGCAACGGAGTCTCGACCGCCGGTACACACTCTGCTCACATGGGGTGCAGCGGACACGACCACCGTGAGGGGGCCCGGCCAACAGATTTCCAGCAGAGCCAAACATGCTGGGGACACGCCGACGGCAAGATCGTGAAGTTGATCGAAGTCGGCGATATGCACGATCAGTGGATGCGACGTTGGTCGACCCTTCACGGAGAAGATTCGTTGCAACGCCGCTTCGTTGCGGATGTCGGCCGCCAGTCCGTACACCGTTTCAGTGGGGAATCCGACCACGTCTCCTCGTCGCAGCGCCTCCACCACATCGTGGACGCCCGAATCACCGGAGACGATGTGCGCCATCGCTACGAAAACGTATTGACGACGAGGTCGATGAAGTCGAACGATTCTGGGGTTCGGAAGTGATCGATTCCCTTCAGTGTGACCAGACGGGCGTTAGGTAGGGCGGCGGACAATCGAGTAGCGGGGCCCGAGAAATCCTGGTCGCCCAGGGCCACGATGACAGGGTTCGTGATCGCCGTCAAGGACTCATATGTCAAAGGTTCTTCCCGGGGCCTGCGCAGTACGGCGGCGAGTGCCCGCACATCGTTGTGCGCCTCGTTGCCGATCTTTCCGAAGATTCGTGCAGTGACATCTCCAGGCTCGGCCCGACCTTCCAAGCCGGCAAGAATCCTTTCGGAGCGCGATGGATCGTGTGGCGAAAAGACGCCATCGCCGATACCGGCAAGGATGACGGTCCCGAACGCGTCGGGTGTTCTCGACACGGCTCGCAACAACGTAATTGCGCCGAGCGAGAATCCAACGGCATCTACCGACAGCGACCCATGTTGCTCCACGTGCGCAAGGAGATGGCCGGCAAGATCTGCGTATTGCGTGGGATCGTGCGGTTTCGTTGCAGATCCGTGACCGGGGAGATCGTAGGCAACAACGGTGCGACCTGCTTCGCGAAGCAACTCCACGACTCCGGATCGCTCCCAGGTGTGGGCGAAAGAACCCGCCCAACCGTGGACGAGGAGTACTGGTCGCGGCGCGGTCACGGCGGCTAACAGTAGCCTTGGGTGGTCGCTTGTGAGCCGGTTCGGAGGTTCTTCATGCAGTTCGTGAACGGTCAGCCGAACTACGACCTTACCTATAGCGATGTGTTCCTCGTTCCGAGTCTGTCGTCAGTATCGTCGCGAATGGACGTGTCATTGCGCACGCCGGATGCCATCGGAACGACCATTCCGATCGTCGTGTCCAACATGACGGCGATTGCCGGTCGTCGTATGGCAGAAACCGTCGCCCGTCGGGGTGGCGTGGTGGTACTCCCGCAGGACATTCCCCTCGACGTGGTGGAGACGGTGGTGGACTTCGTGAAGACGCGCCACACGGTTTACGACACGCCGATCACGATGTCGGGGCACGACACCGTGGGTGAAGCCTTGAGTTTGATTCACAAACGATCGCACGGAGCGCTAATCGTCGTGGACGACGACAACATGCCCATTGGCATCTTCACGGAAACCGATGCCAGCGGCTTTGATCGATTCACCCAGATCTCCAATGTGATGAGCCGCGAGGTGTTCACGCTGCCGGAGGGCCTCGATGCCCAGACAATGTTCGAGCGACTCTCCGAGGCTCGATTGAATTTTGCACCAGTTGTTTCCAAGGACGGTCCACTCGTTGGCTGCATCACTCGTAAGGGCGCGCTGCGGAGCACGATCTATCAGCCCGCAGTGGATCGCAATGGGCGATTGCTGATTGCCGTGGCCGTTGGCGTCAATGCCGATCCCGCCACGCGTGCCAAAGCGCTCACAACACTCGGCGTGGATGTCATCGTGGTGGACACCGCCCACGGCCATCAAGATCGAATGCTTGATGTGGTTACCGAGGTTCGCCGCAGCGTGGATTCCACACCGATCGTTGCGGGCAACGTCGTGACGGCGGCGGGTACGCGCGACTTGATCAATGCCGGCGCCGACATCGTCAAGGTGGGCGTCGGTCCGGGGGCCATGTGCACCACTCGCATGATGACAGGTGTGGGTCGGCCTCAATTCTCGGCCGTACTTGAGTGTTCGCAGGCCGCACGTGCGTTGGGCAAGCACGTATGGGCCGACGGCGGCGTTCGATACCCACGCGACGTCGCCCTAGGGCTTGCCGCCGGTGCAGGCAACGTGATGTTCGGTTCGTTGTTGGCGGGCACGTACGAGTCGGCGGCCGACACGGTTCGCGACGCCCAAGGGCGGCTGTACAAGGAGAGTTTTGGTATGGCCTCCAACCGTGCCGTTCGCAACCGGACTCGGAGCGAAACCGCTGTCGAGCGCGCACGCAAGGAGCTCTTCGAGGAGGGGATCAGTACCTCGCGAATGTACCTGGATTCCCAGCGACCGGGCGTCGAGGACATCATCGATCAGATCGTCGCCGGAGTTCGATCGTCATGCACCTATTCGGGTTCGCGAAGTATCGAGGAGCTACATCAGCGTGCAGTGGTTGGTGTACAAAGCGCCTCCGGCTACGACGAGGGCCGTCCACTCGATACCAGCTGGTAATGCGTCCGCTCGTCATCGCAATTGACGGACCAGCAGGTGCTGGAAAGTCCACGATCGCCAAGGCCTTGGCCACCGCGTTGGGCATCGAGTATCTCGACACGGGAGCGATGTATCGGGGCGTCACGTATGAGGTGCTGCGCCGTGGACTGGAGGCAACCGACGTCGACGCCGTGGCACGCGTGGCACGCGATGTTCGGTTCGAGCAAACTGCGAATTCACTTCACGTCAATGGTGATGACGCGACTGCAGCAATTCGCACTCCGGCGGTGGATGCTGCCGTCAGTCATGTGGCGGCAAATTCGGCTGTGAGAAGCGAATTGCGCGAACGTCAACGTCAATGGATAGCCGAGCGCGGTGGTGGCGTCGTCGAGGGCCGTGACATCGGTTCGGTGGTGTTTCCCGATGCCACGCTGAAGGTGTACCTCATGGCCTCTCCCAGGGTCCGTGCACAACGGCGTGTCGCCCAACACGGAGGAGACGTGGACGAAATCGCGCGAGCAATCACAGAACGCGACGAGCGAGACTCCACCCGCGATGACAGCCCGCTTCGTCAGATGCCCGATGCCGTGGTGGTGGATACGAGTGAACGCTCTATTGATGCTGTGGTAGCCCACATTCGTGAATTGATCGTCGCAAGGACCGAATTGTCATGACGAAATACACCACGAAGCTCGCCGGTCGAACGATGTTGCACCGAATGGCATACGTTCTCGTGCGCGATCTCCTGGCGTTGTTGTGCAAGGTGTGGTTTCGCTACAGCGTCAGTGGACGGGAACACCTGCCCGCAACGGGGGCATACGTCATTGCTCCGGTGCATCGATCGAACATCGACACGCCATTGTCTTCTTTCATCACTCGCCGACGCGTGCGCTTCATGGGCAAGGACTCACTATGGAAAAACGCAACGATCGGCAGGTTCTTCACGCTGCTCGGCGGCTTTCCCGTCACGCGCGGCACCGCTGACTTGGAGGCTCTCAAGCGTTGCGTGCACGTGCTCGATGGGGGAGAACCATTGGTGATGTTTCCCGAAGGCACCCGCCAGCACGGCCCCACCATCCATCCGTTGTTCGATGGACCGGCCTATGTGGCATTGAAGCGGGGTGTTCCCATCATTCCCGTAGGAATCGGCGGATCCGAGCGTGTCATGAGGAAGGGTTCGAAGATGATTTGGCCGAACAAATGCCATGTCACGATCGGTCGCGCAATCGTGGTGGAGCACGGCGGATCCGGACGCATCGATCGCGCGCGAATGGCGGAGATCACCGCTGAACTTACCGTTCGACTGCAAGAGGTGTTTGACGACGCCCGGGCACGCGCGGGCGATTAGCAGGTATACCCCGAGAGGGAATCAACCGCGGAAGAATGCGGCAACGATCTTCGGGAGATCCAGTGCATCGGAGACACCGCACACCTCGCGCGCAGAATGCATCGAGAGTTGGGGAACGCCAATATCGACGGTGTCGATCCCGAGCCGAGTGGCGGTAATTGGTCCGATGGTGGAGCCACACGGCATGTTGTTGCGCGAAACGAATTCCTGGTGCGCGACGCGAGCGTTCTCACTTGCATCGAGAAAGGCAGCACGCGAAGTAGCTGACGTGGCGTAACGCTGGTTGGAGTTGCTCTTGAGTGCCACACCCTTGTTGATGTACGGCGCATGCTTGGGGTCGTGGCGCTCCGGATAGTTGGGATGCACCGCATGCGCATTGTCACAGGACAGACACGCTGATGCCGGAAGCATGGCCAGATACTCGTGTCTCGATTTCCCGAGGGCGATGGCTACTCGCTCGAGTACGTGCTCGAGGAGTGGACCGGCAGCACCGGTGGTGCTCTCACTGCCAACCTCCTCGTGATCGAACAGGGCAGCAACGGCAACACCCGAATTGCCTTTCACCTGTGCGATTGCGTCAATTGCGGCCCAGCACGACAGTTGATTGTCGAGCCGACCAGAAGCCAATAGGGAGGCGTCCGCACCGAGAACTTGGGCTGGAGTGTGATCGACCAATTGGGCTTGGACGGCAGCCACATTGCGCACGGGGGTTTCTGACAGCGAGGCAGCCAGTTGCGTCACGGTGAGTGTGCTGTCGCCGGTCAGCCACACCGGACGCAGATGGGCATGTTTGTCGAGCACGAGGCCGTTGTCGTTGACTCCGCGATCGAGGTGGATGGCAAGTTGTGCGAGGCGAGCAACAGGTTGCGCCGAGCGGAACAAACGTGTGGTCCCGTCCTTGCGGACCACGTGGCCAGCGATGTCCAAATCACGATCGAGCCATGAATTGAGAAGTGGCGATCCGTAGACCTCCACTTCGAGCGTTCCGAAGTTGCTACTCGTACCTTCAGGTCGCGATTTGAGGTGCAGGCCCGGTGAGTCGGTGTGAGCCCCGACGATTCGGAATCGATCGTTCGCCTTTTGGGATGTTGCGAACGCGATCAACGCTCCGCCGCGAGCAACGAAGCCCTTGACGACATGTCCCGTGAAGTCGGGCAGGTCACTGCGCTCGTCAAACCACACGAAACCTGAATCGAGCAGTCGTCGAACTGCCGTTGCCACCACGTGGTGAGCGGTAGGCGATTGGTCGAGGAAGCTGCAGAGGTCAGCTATCCGTTGATTGGTCACCTTGCTGGAAGGGGATTTCGACCGTGACGTCACGCCCCAAGAAACTACAGGTGATGTCACTTGAATCACCTTGCTCCACCCGGGCCTGAATTTCGGCGATGCACGCGCTCAAATCATCGCGTTGGGAGAAGCCGAGCCAGATCACCCCGGCGAAGATCGCCGACAACAGCAGCTTGGATACCAGCGAAGAGACGAACTTCAGGACGAGCAGCACACCAAGTACACCGACCACCATCGCAACAAGTGAGGCATCGCGAGCGGATTGTGCATCGAACGAGGAGAGGTCCATGACGTAACGAGTCTGCCAGCCCGATCTTCGTAGACTGCGCATATGAGCGACCAACCAATCAACATGTCCCGTAGTGGTCCGCCCGAAACCGTTTTACCGAGTCTCGATATCACTCTCCGCCACGAGTTGGCACAGGCAGAACAGAGCGCCACAGAAGTTCGTCGATCCACCATCGCAGCACTTGCCGCCCGTTTCCCCACGTGTTTGCAGGTGTGGGCGGCATTGGGTCGGACGAGTACGCCGGGCATCGAGGCGTACATGCCGTTCCGGATCGGTTATCACCGGGGGCTCGATCAGTTGCGAGCCAGTGGTTGGCGAGGTTCGGGTTTCGTACGGTGGCACCACGAGTCCAATCGCGGATTTCTAGAGTGTCTCGAGGGTTTGGCGGTGAACGCACGAATCATCGGGGAAGAGGCCGAAGCGGTTCGATGTCAACAGTTCTTGATTCAGCTGGATCCCCGCGGACGTTCCTGAAAGTGAGCAGTCGGGATCCTCGACGAACATGAAAACCCTTGGTGCGGTACTCGTTGGTGGCGCAAGCACGAGATTCGGCTCCGACAAATCCCTCGCACGAATCGGGAACACCACCATGCTCCAGGTGATCCACGAAACCTTGTTGTCAGCCGGGCTCGATTCGTTCGTGTATGTGGGCGGTCGAGCTCGCGAAGGCTTCGATCCGACCTTTCGGCACGTGCCCGATGAGATCGCCGATGTCGACGACGGAGAGCAGAGTTCGCTACGGGGAGTCCTTGCGGCGCTCACCCATGCGTGGACGACTGGGCAGGAAGCCGTCGTGATACTCGGCTGTGATGTCCCGCTGGTAACGCCCAACACGATTCAACGCTTGGTTTCGGCACTCGACGTTTCTGATGTGTCGGTTGCTGAATGTGATGGCGATCACTGGTCGATTTTGGCGGCACGTGCCGACATTCGTGAGCATGTTCTGGCGCAGTACCGTGCCGGACGACGTGCCATCCACCGAGCATTGACGGATCTTCGGATCTCACGAGTGGCCTGTAGCACGACTGAGTGCACAAACGTGAACGATGTTGCGACGTTGCAGCTCATCACCGAGAATCGTTCGAGCGATGTGTAGGCTCTGCCGCCGTACTTATGAGAGAGATATCTGCCAGCGAATTGGCCCAAATCATCGAGCGTGGTGGAACCGTCATCGACGTTCGTGAGCCCGACGAATACCGCGAAGGTCATGTGCCTGGCGCTACGTTGATTCCGCTCGGCACTGT
>SXGS01330400.1_pt1 | contig 45547 bp, 26 predicted proteins | sample 3174681 | NCBI WGS metagenome assembly SXGS01 (sample SAMN11356861, study PRJNA531348) | freshwater metagenome | isolation source: freshwater sample F1-80 | place: China: Fuxian Lake, Yuxi | collected 2017-12-25 | reverse complement strand
GAGCCCTTGGTGATGACGGCGAAGTTGATGATGATCAGGATGATGAAGATCACCACCCCGACGACCATGTTGCCCCCGGCCACGAAGTTGCCGAAGCCCTCGATGATGCGCCCGGCCGAGGAGACGCCCTCGTGGCCGTTGAGCAGGATGAGCCGGGTCGAGGCGACGTTGAGCGAGAGGCGAGACATGGTCGTGAGCAGCAACAAGCTCGGAAACATGTTGTAATCTACGGGCTTGTGCACGTAGATCGCGGTCAGCAGGATCGTCAGGCCCACGCTGATGTTGACCGCCAGGAGCATGTCCAGCAGCAGCGGCGGCACCGGCATCACCATCGCCCCGATGGTCAAGATCACCCCGCCGGCCAGCGCCAGCTCCTGCCTCATCCCCTTGAACATCGCCCCTCCTTCGATCGCCGCGACGATCTCGCGCCTCACATCGGCATCCGGCACCCATCCCGTGAGCGCGCCGCCCTCAACGCCCCTTCTTGACCCGGATGACGAGGGCCAGGACCTCGGCCACGGCCTCGTAGATCTCCACGGGGATCTCCTGCCCCGCCTTGCACGTCTTGAACATCAGCCGCGCCAGCTGGCGGCGCTGGATGATGGGCACGCCGGCGGCCCGCGCCACGGCCCGGATCTCGGCGGCGAGCTGATCCTGACCCTTGCACAGCACCCGGGGCGCCCCGCCCTCCCGGGCGCTGTACTTGAGCGCGATGGCGACGTGGGTGGGGTTGACGATGACGACGGTGGCCTCGGCGGCGCGGCGCACCTGGCTGCGCTCGGCGGCCATCTGGCGCATCCGCTGTCGCCGGGCGCCCTTGAGCATCGGATCGCCCTCGGACTCCTTGTGCTCGTCCTTGATCTCCTGGAGGGTCATCTTCATCTCCTTGTTGATCAAGTGCCGCTGCCAGAAGACGTCCAGCGCCGCCAGCACCGCCATGGTGGCGCCGAGCGCGAACCCGAGGCGCCACATGGCGTCGCTGACCAGGGCGACGCCCTCCATCACCGGCAGGTGGGGCATGCGGGAGAGCCACACCTCCTGACCCTGGAGCGCGAAGGCCGCCGCCAGACCCAGGATCGCGATCTTGGCGGTGCTGCGGACCAGTTCGAAGAGCGTCTGGGTCGACAGGAACATCTTCTTGAGCTTCGGCAGCGGGTTGAGCCTGCTCAGCTTGGGCTCTATCGCCTCCGTCGAGACGTTCATGCCCGTCTGGACGGCGCCGGCCAGCAGCATCCCCGCCGCCCCGACCCCCGCCACGGGCGCCAGGATTCTGGCGAAGGCCAGCATCACCTCGACAAAGAGTTGACGGTCCAGCAGCCCTGGGCCAGCCGGCCCCCCCGCGATCCTGTCCCCGATCATGTTGTAGAGATCGCGCAGGGTCTCGACGCCGAAGTCGACCATCACCACGAGGGCCAGGCCGACGACGACGAGGCCGACGGCGGCGGTGGCCTCGCGGCTGAAGGCGACCTGGCCCCGCTTGCGGAAGTTCTCGATCTGGCGCGGGGTTGCGTCCTCGGTCTTGCTCTGCGGATCTGGTTGATCTTGCATCCTGGCCCCGGCGTGCTACACCCTCGTCGCCCAAGGCCTCTCGCAAGAGCGATGCCGAAAAGCCCCCGATGCCATGAATCTGGACCTGAGCCACCTCGACTCCGAGCAGCGCGCCGCGCTGGCCGCCCTCTGGGGCGCCCCGAGCAGCCAGCCCGACCCGCTGGCGCGCTTCTTGACCGCCCCGATCCAGATCAAGCGCCGCATCGCCGCCCTCTCGGCCCAGAGCCGCGACGCCCTCAAGGCAATGGCCGAGGCCACCGCCCCGAATTTCCCCCTCGAAGCGCTCCCCCAGGGCGTCGGCGAGGAGCTGGCCGCGATGCTGCTGGCGCGGCTGGGCGGCGCAGAGGCCCCGCGCGTCGCGCTGCTGGACGAGTGCGCGCAGGTGGCCACCGAGGTGCTCGGCGCCACGCCCTGCCGCCTCTATCTGTTGCTCCACGCGCTCGACGCCCAAGGCCTCCAGACCACCCTCGACGCCCTCGGCGGCCCGCAACCCGGGAGCTTTGAGCGCCCCGCCGCCCAGATCGCCCGGCGCCTGACCGAGCCGGACCTGCTCGCCGGGGTGCTCGCCGGCCTGCCCGCCGAGGCCGATCGGGTGCTCCAGGAGATCGTCGCGCGCGGCGGGCTGATGCCAGCCCGCCAGGCCGAGCAGGACGCCGAAGATCCGGGCCGCGGGGTCCTCGCGCTGATCGAGCGCGGGCTGCTCTGGCTGACCCCCCACGACGCCCGGATCCCCGTCGAGGTCCTGCGGGCGCTGCTGCTGGTGCGCCTGCGCCAACAGGCCCACCGCGTGGCGGCCCGCCTCAAGGCCATCGGCCGCGCCCAGGACGCCGACAAGATCCGCCCCTTCCCCTCCGCCGCCGGGCGCTGGCTCGCCCACGCCGCCGCCGCGCTCGGCGCCCACGCCGCCGGCTCGCCGGTCCACGAGGGCGCGCTGCCCGCGCTGCTGGACGCCGCCCCCGGCCCCGACCTCGACGCCCGCCTCCTGCTGGCGCTGGCCGCAGGCCTCCTCGACCGCCAGGGCGACCAGATCTCCATCGGCGCGCTCGCCCAGGGCGCCGGCTGGAACCCCAGCGGGGCAAACCCCAGCGGGGCAAACCCCATCGGGGCAAACCCCATCGGGGCGATCCCCAGCGGGTCCGGCCGCGATGGGAGCGGCCTCGCAGGGGCCGCGCCGCTGGGCCAGCGCGCCGCGCAGCAGCTCGTCGACCGCGTCGTCATCGGCGAGCCCCACGCGCCCATCGCCGCCGCCGCCCGCGCCATCTACGGGCCAGACGCACTGCCCGACGAAGGCCCCCTCGGCGCGCGCCTGGACCCCGCAGGCCGCCGCCCCGCCGAGGCCCCCCTCGATGAGCTCGGCGCCGCCGCCCCCCACCTCCTCACCCCCGATGAGGCCGCCGAGCTTCCCTCGTCGGCCCACGGCGATGCCCTGCGCCTCCTGCGCGCCCTGCTCCAACACCTCCTGGCCGAGCTGCCCCTGGGCGCCCTCGTCTCACGCGCCGAGATCGAGGCCGCCTCAGACGCGCTGGCCGGCGTCGCCCGCGCACACCAGCGCGTGCTGGGCAACCCCTACGCCCGCGATCACCGCCCGCCCTCCGCCCACCAGCGCAACGACGCCCTGGAGGTGTGGCTGCGGGCCTTGGCGATCCCCCTGGGCTGGCTGCGCCCTGAAGGCCAGGCGCACCCCGACGAGGGGGTCTCGGCGGAGCCCGCGCCCCGCCCCGACGCGCTGCCCCTCTTCGACCTCATCGAGGCGAGCTGGCGAGACGGGGCTCCGCGCGCGGAGACCCGGCGATCCGGCCCCGACACCGGCCTGGACTGGATGCGCGCGGCGGTCAGGGCGCCGGCGCCCTCTCCCGAGGCCGCGGGCCTCCTGCACCTGAGCGGGCCGCAGCGCGAGGCCCTCGCGCCGCTCCTTGACCTCCTGTCGCCGAGCGGCGCCCCCAGCGCGCCCGCCCTGGCCGCCGACGCCGTCGCAGGCGGCGCTCAGATCGCCGCAGACCTCGACGCCCAGCTCCTGGCCGCCATCGCCAGCGCGACGGACTCTGACAAATACGGGATCGAGCTGCTGCGTGACTTCGCCCAGGGGCAGACGACGGCGCGCCGCCTTCAGGATCTCCGCCCCGACGACTTCGAGCGCTTCGTGACCTGCTGGCTTCGCCTCGACGCCCCGGCGCGCTCCATCCCCCGGCTCCGCCCGGCCTTCGACGGCCTCCAGGCCGTCGAGCGCTGGGCGCGCGATCAAGGCGCCCTCCTGAGCGTCGATGTCCAGGGCTTGCGCGCTCGCCTGGAGGGGCACCTGCTGCGCACCCTCTCGGCCGAGGCCGCCTTCCGCGCCCGGCAGCCCGCCACGGCCCCACCTGACCTCCTCAAGGTGCGCCCTGAGCGCGCCTGGGATGGCCTGAGCGCCGTCGTCAGCCTGGACCCCGCGCGCAAGCAGGCGCTGCTGAAGCCCTTTGGGCGCGACGACCTCCCTCCCCTGCTGACCCGCACCATCCCCGAGCCCCTCCACCTGCTGCGCCCCGGCGACCTGGTCGACGCGCAGCTGATCCGCTACGACGAGGTGTGCTGGCTGGCCCGGCTGCGCCGCATCCTCGTCGCCGAGGCTGGCCGACACCTCTGAGCGCGCCGCGCCATCGACGGCCGCCAGAGATCAAGAATCACCAATATTCTTGAGCACATAGACCGTCAAATCAACAGATCCAAGCTCAAGCCACTTCCATGTTGGGCCACCAGGATGCCCAAGATGAAAGTGCTTCAAACGTGGTTCCGTATCAGATGTTGATGGAGATCGTCTGGGGCTTGTTGGGCTCGACGGAGATGGGCTTCTCGACGGACTGGCCGGTGGTGTTCTTGATGAGCAGGGTGTGGGGGCCCTCGATGAGCTCGATGGGGGCGCGCAGATCCCCCGCGTAGGGGACGCCGTCGACGGTCAGGGTGTAGGGGTTGTCGGTGATGAACTTGAGCGAGACGGTGCCGGTCTTGAAGATCTCGTAGACGGTGCAGATCTCGGGCTCGGCCTTGATCTCCACCTTCACGCTGCGCGAGATGCCGACCTCTCGGTTGACCAGCCGGATCTTGTGCTTGCCCAGGGGCAGCTTGAAGTTGTCTGGCGTCCTGCCCAGGCGCTTGTCGCCCAGGAAGACGTCGACCTTGGGGCTGCTGTTCACGACGAGGACGCCCTGCGTGGGGGCCTTGTCGCCCTTCTTGTCGACCTTCTTGTCGCCATCGCCCTTCTTGTCGCCGTCGCCCTTCTTGTCCGCCTTGTCGCCTTCGGGCTCAGGCTCGGGCGGATCGCCTTCGGGCTCGGGATCGGCCTGGACGACCCCGAAGAGGCCGCCCTCGGTGAAGCTGTGCAGGCCGATGAGCACGGCGCCCGCGAGCATGGCCAGGGCGACGATCAGCGCGAAGGCCAGCGCCAGGAGCTTGATCCCCTGGCCCGGGGGCTTCACCGGATCTTGAGCCCGAGCGCCGCCCCGCCCCGCGACGCCCGAGGCCGGGATCGCCTCGGCCTCCACCCTGCCCGAGGCCGGGATCTTGTCCGTCTGGGGCTCCTCGGGGTTGTCGTCCTTCTTCGGCCCCTTCTCGCTGGTCGTCAGGACGGGAGGGGGGACGGCGGGCCGCGGGGGTGGCCAGGGATAGGCGGCCGAGGGGAGGCGGGGCTGGTTCTCGATGATGTTGCGGCCGTCCTCCTCGAAGCGCGGCGGCAGCGGCGGCGCCTGCTCGCCGTCGAGGAAGGAGGGCCGGTCGCTCAGGATGTCCTTGATGAAGTGCGCCACGTCCGCGTCCGAGACGGCGACGGCCGAGTCGGCCAGGAAGCCTTCGAGGGCCTCCTTCATGGCCAGCGCGCTCGGGAAGCGGGCGTCGCGGTCCTTGGACAGCGCGCGCAGGACGATGGCCTTGAGCGCCTCGGGGTAGTCCTGGACGTACTCGCGAGGATCTGTCGGGTCCTGGGTCAGGATCGCGGTGACGGCCAGCAGCTCAGCGACGTCGCCGAAGGGGCGCTGGTTGGTGGTCAGCTCGTACAGGACGATGCCCATCGCGAAGACGTCGGAGCGCCCGTCGAGGGTCTTGTCGGCGATCTGCTCCGGGGACATGTAGGCGAACTTGCCCTTGACGGCCCCGGTCTGGGTCTTGTGGCGGCTCGTGGCGGCCTTGGCGACGCCGAAGTCGCAGACCTTGGCGACCCCATTGCGGCCGACGAGGATGTTGTGCGGCGACACGTCCCGGTGCACCAGCCCCAGCGGCCGGCCCGCAGCGTCGGTGAAGGTGTGCGCGTAATGGAGCCCGTCCAGCGCGCCGATGACGAGGCGCGCGGCGATGGGCTGGGGGATCAGGACGCTGAGCTGGGCGGCGCGCTCGATGAGGTAGTCCAGGTCGGGGCCGTCGACGTACTCCATGGAGATGAAGGGCAGCCCGCCGGACTCGTCCAGCTCCCAGATCCGGACGATGTTGAGGTGGTCCAGCAGCGCCGCCACCCGCGCCTCGTCCTGAAACATCCCGACGAACTTCGCGTCGCGGGCCAGGTGGGGCAGGATGCGCTTGACGACGACGTGCCGGACCTGATGGCTCGGGTCCTCGACCTCGGCCAGCCAGATCTCCGCCATGCCGCCGACGGCGATCTTGCGCTGAAGCGTGTATTTGCCGATGCGCGTGGGCAGACTCATGCTCTCGGTCGCAGGGCGATCCTCACCGCGTGTGCAAGCCTCGGCATGCTAAGTCCAGCCCCCCACTCTGTCAATTCAAGCCCCCACCCCGCGGACCTCGCCCGCGCCCGCTACTGGCCCCCGCCCGTCGCCGTGACCCGCGCCGTAAAGCAGAAGAAGCGATCCTGGGAGCCGGGCGCCGAGATGGAGAAGGTCAAGGCCGCGGCGCTGGCGCCCTCGGCCGGCGCCAAGGGCACGGACCAGGGCAGAAAGCCCTCCTCGTGGATGTCGAAGGTCTTGCGGTGGATGACCTCGCCTGCGGCGAGGACCTCGAAGGTGACGGGGCCGCCGCGATTTGAGCGGATCGCGTCGATGGGCTGGCCGTAGTGCCCCGAGAGGGTCCCGGGGGGCACGCCGTCGAAGTGGACGACCAGCCGGCCGCCCTTGTCCACGGGCATGGCCCACAGGCAGCGGTGGGCGTCGTTGGTCACCACCTGGAGCGTCTCGCCGACCCGCTCAAGGAGGTCGCGGCGCCCGCAGCGCCACGCGGGCCACTTGCCATCCTCGAAGGTCTGGCAGTCCTCCTGACCCTCGGGGCGCTCGCGGCGCACCTTCGCCCGCTCCAGGTCGCCGAGGACGTCCCAGAGCGTCGGATCGGGGCTCGGAGGCTCGGCCAGGAGCAGCGAGACGCTCCCGAAGGGCTCGGGGGCGCCGATCCGCCACCCCTCGGGCATGTTCTCGACCGCCGTGTCCTCGCGCCCAGCCTCGGCCAGCAGCCAGACCCGGGCGTGCGGCGCGACGTCAAACCAGGTGGCCCGCTCGGCGGGGACGTACTCCATCTCCTGCAAAAAGACGCGCGGGCGGCTGTCCCACTCGGGCTCGACCCGGAAGGCGTCGCCGGGGCGCGCCTGCGCCCGGATCCGCTCGGCGGCGCGCTGCCAGTCGCCGTCGGCCGGCACGGAGGACCACTGCACCGCCTGAGCGACGAAGACCCCGACGGAGGCCGCGATCAGCAGGCCGGCCGAGAGGAGCGCCCAGGGGCGCGAGGCCATGGCGGGCACGTTGGTCATTGAGGCAACAGGATCAGGGCGAGTTCCTGCCGCCCTGGGTGGCCGCCGAATGGCCGCCGCGCTGCATGAGCAGGTCGCGGACCAGGAAGCTGTCGCCGCGGTGGCCGAAGGGCTCGCAATGGACGCCAGAGTCCATGCGGATCGCGTCGCAGGGGCAGGCCTCGACGCACAGGCCGCAGACGATGCAGCGCAGGTGATCGATGACGAAGGTCTCGGGGTACTTCTCGATGGAGGGGTCGTCGTGCTCGGCGGCCACGATGTGGATGCAGTTCGCGGGGCAGATCGTCGAGCAGCACATGCACGCCACGCAGCGCACCTGGCCGTCGTCGCGCACCATCAGCCGGTGCTGACCCCGGTAGCGGTGCGGGTAGTCGACCTGCTCGTCCGGGTATTGCACCGTGATGATGTTCTCCTTCGGCTTCGTGACCGCGCCGAAGAAGTGACCCAGCGTCACGGCCAGCCCGCGCGCGATCTCGGGGAGGTAGCTCTGATCCCAAAAGGTGCGCTTGGGGCGACTGAGGACTTTGACTTGAACGGCCACTGAACGCTCCTCCTCAAGCCCCGCCGATGCCAACGCGTCGATCTCTCATCCCGCGCGGCGAGGCGATCGCGTTTGTATCGCGCCCGCGCCTGAGAGGCAAGGATCGACTTCGTGGGTGGACAAGGGGAGATCGGCGAGTCGACTCCGTAGATAGACAAGGGGAGAGCGGCGAGTCGACTTCGTTGACGGACAAGGGGGATCGGCGCGTCGACTTCGTTGGTGGACACGTCGAGATCGGCGGGTCGACTTCGTTGGTGCGATCCGCACGTTGGCGGTCCACCCGGGCTTGCGCCCGGGCCTACATTTTGTCCTGGGACGCCCCTGCGGGGCTGGCGGCGGGGCGTCAACCTTCAAGGGGCAGACCCTCTCAAGGGCGTGCGATGTCTGCTTCCCAGCCCCCCAACATCTCCTGTGAGATCAACACAGGTGACACGCCCCACGCACACTGACACTCCGTCGCCAGCCCCGCCGTATGGCGGGGCGACGCAGGACAAAACCCAAGGCCCGGGCGCGAGCCCGGGTGGACCGTCAACGTGCAGATCGCATCAACGAAGTCGACTCGTCGATCTCGACGTGCCCGTCATCGAAGTCGATTCGCCGATCTCTCCGTGACCGTCATCGAAGTCGACTCCCCGATCCCGACGTGTGCGTCAACGAAGTCGACTCCCCGACCCACCGTGTCCGTAATTCAAGCGTTCCCCCTCCTTGCGCAGCGAGGAGGGGGACAGGGGGTGGAGTTCCCCGATCTCGACGTGTCCGACAACGAAGTCGACTCGCCGCTCTCCCCTTGTCCGACAACGAAGTCGACGCGCCGATTCCGACGTGCCCGTCCACGAAGTAGACTTTACAATTGCCCTGCGCCGAGCGCAGCGCGGCGTTCGTGTGCGGCGGCGAATCTGCTATGCTCGGCTCAGGACGCCTCGCCGCTTCCCCCACGGAGAGCCCATGGACCGCCACGCCCGCCCTCCCCTGCGCCCCCTGCCGCCGCGCAGCCCGTCGACGATCCCGGGCTTGACGGGCTCATCAAAGATCGCGCGGGGTCGCCCCGCGAGCGCGAGGGCGTCGGCGGCGCTTGTGGGCGCGCTCGTGGCCGCGTGCGCGAGCGCGTGCGTGCCGGACGTCGATCCTGCGCTGCCGCCGCCCCCTGGCCCCGGCTTCATCGAAGAGGCGATCCCCTCGGCGATCGTCATCGACGGCCGCTTCGAGGACTGGGAGGCCGTCCCGGTGGCCGCCCTGGACCCGCTCGGGGACGCGGGCGCGGCGGTGGGGATCGACATGGCGACGGTGAAGATCGCCCATGATTCCGGGCACTTGTTCTTGATGGTCGACCTGGGGGTGGAGATCAGCTTGAGCCAGGAGCAGTACCTGCGGCTCTACCTGGACACGGACGACGACGCGAGCACCGGCATCCCCTTCGCGGGGCTGGGGGCGGAGCTGGAGTGGACCTTCGGCCAGCGCGCCGGCTGGTTCGTCGCCCCAAGCGAGCAGCTCCGGATCGACGCCCACGCCATCGGCCTGCGCACCGCGCCGACGATCACGTCACGGCGCTTCGAGATCGCGCTGCCGCGCGCCGCCGCCCCCGACGGCCTCCATAAGCTCTTCGTCGGGGATCGCGTGCGGGTGGCCTTCAAGGACAACACCTACAACGAGGACTTCGTCGCCGACGGCGATCAGGTCCCCGATCCGGGCGGCGCGCTGACCTACGAGATGGTGGGCGAGTCGATCGAGCCCGAGGCCATCGGCATCGGCCGGGACGAGGGGGACGCGCTGCGGGTCGTGAGCTGGAACGTGCTCCAAAGCGGGATCTTCGACCCCGACCGAAGGCCCCGCTTCGAGCGCATCCTCAAGGCCCTCGACCCCGACGTCATCAACTTCCAGGAGCTCTACAGCCCCGAGGGGATCGACCGCCTCGTCGGCGGCTTCCTGCCTGGACCCTGGGCCGTCGAGACCTTCGGCGACCGCACGACCCTGTCGCGGCTGCCCATCGAGGAGGGCTGGCCGCTGGCCCACGACCCGCTCCACTACCGCTTCACGATGGTCCCGATCCAGGTCCAGGGGCGGCGGCTCGTGATCTTCAACGCCCACATGTCCTTCGGCAGCAAGGACTTCAACCGCCAGCAGGAGGCCGACAGCTTCATCGCCACCTTGCGGGACATGATGACCCCCGGCGGCGTCATCGACACGCCCGAGGGCACGCCCTTCGTCCTGCTCGGGGATCTGAACCTCGTCGGACAGGCGCGACAGCTCGACACGCTCTTGACGGGCGCGATCGCCGATCAGGCCGCCTTCGGGCCCAGCCACGCGCCGGACTGGGGCGGCGGCCCGCTGACTGACCTGAGCCCGCGGCAGAACACTCTGCCGATGGCGTGGACGTGGCGCTCGGAGGGGTCGGACTTCTGGCCGGGGAGGCTGGACTTCTTCATCTACACCGGCAGCGTCATCGACGTGCGCAAGTCCTTCGTCCTGAACACCGAGGCGATGACCGAGGCCGAGCTGGCCGCCTTCGGCCTCCAGCGCGAGGACACGCTCCTGGCCTCCGACCACCTGCCCGTCGTCGTCGATCTGAAGCTGCGCGATCTCTGAGAAGCCATTGGGAAACTCCAGACCGTCGTTGTGGGGGTCGAAAGAGGCCATCTGCGGCTCGGACTCATTTGGGCGCGGCGCTGCCTCGGACGGGGCGGTGCCCCAGTCCTTCCTCGTCCAATCCACATCTGACCCCTTTCGCCCTCCCACAACTCGGCCTTTCATTTCCGAATGGCTTCTGAGCGCCGCGAGGCCGAATCCGCGCGCGACCTCACCGGCGAGGAGGGGTCAAAAGAGGCGGGCGCTCCTGAGCGGGAGGGGCCAGGGCTCGCCCTGGTTGCCGGGGATGTGGCGGCCGGCGGGGTCGGTGACGAAGTTGCCCTGGTCGTGGAAGGCCCGCTCGTTGTTGATCATGTCGTCCTTCTTGCGCAGCGGCTCCAGGCCTTTGGCCGTCTTGATCGAGATGACCTCGTGGGGGCCGGGGCGCAGATCGACGAGCATCCCCTTGCGGTCCTTGTTGAGCAGCTGCTCCTCGTTGCCGATGGGGTCGGCGATCGTCTTGGCCTTGAGGGTCCAGACCAGCAGGGAGGTGGGATCGCGGTCCGGGAAGAGCTTCGCCAGCAGATCGGGCTGGCCGTAGAAGGCCTTGCCGATGTCGTTCTGGTTGACGGGGCCGGCCATCAGGCAGATCCCGGCCAGCAGGTCGCAGGACTCGGGCAGCTCCATGACGCCCATCAGCTCGGCGACCAGCGCGCTGCGCGAGGCCGCCGCGCCGACCGCCCGCAGCGCCTGATCCCAGTCCAGCCCCTCGGCGTGGACCTCATGGCGAGAGAGCCCCCCGATGTAGATGCGCTGGCCGGCCAGCCCGAAGGCCTTCTTGCCCTGCCGCGCGCCGCGCGTCAGCGTCTTGCCGGTGGCCAGGTCCGCCCAGGTCGGGATGTTGGCGATCACGTCGTCCGAGACGCTGTCGAGCATCTGGCGGATCTCCCGCACCCGCGCCTTGCCGGCGGGCGTCAGGACGTCCACCCGCTCGAGCATCAAGAGGTGCTTGGCCCGCTCCCGATCGCAGCCCGTCCAGTGCGCGAAGGCGTTGTAGCCGGCGCGCCCGGCCTGGACGGTGAGCGCCTCGGGGACGTCCATCTCCTGGCGGTTGTGGTAGGCCACGGGCGCCTTATCGTCGTGGTTGATGCCGGGCTGGATCCGCTCGCTGCGGAAGGCGACGAGGTTGGCCCCGAGCCGCCTGCACGTCTCGGCCGAGATCGCCACCCGCTCGGCCTCGACCGCCTCGCCGACCTGCGTCACCAGCGCCACCCGCCAGCCCTGCGAGCGCTCGGCGCGCGTCAGCCCGCACATCTCCTCGATCGCGTGCAGGACGGCCTTGTTGTCCTTCTGGCGGGCGGCGCTGCAGAAGGGGGCGCTGTGGACCTGGGCCCTGCGGCGGCCCGCCGAGGCGATGACCGCCGCCCGCTCCATCGCGTCGGCCAGGATCCCGACGTGGAGCTGCTGGAGGTAGCCGATGGTCGGGATGTCGTCCTCGTGGTGGAGGCGCTTGCGCCACGCGCGCTGGGACACCCCGAAGGGGCTCGTCCAGGCCTTGTGGCCCACGAAGGTCAGCAAGAAGGTGAACACCGTCCTGTAAGGCCGGGCCAGCACGACGTGCGTGTAGGTGGCCCCGTCCAGGACCCCCGCGTCGAGGTGCTTGAGGCTCCTCATCAGGTGCGCGAAGCGATCCGAGTCCTCCGGCCCGAAGATCACCTCCCGGTGGCCGCGGAAGTTCGTCGACTGGCGCGCGATGAGGATGCCCAGCGCGCACTCCTCGAAGACCTCGCCTTCAAGCACGGGCCTGCGCGGCCCGAAGGCGGTGGGCCTGTCGAGGCTCAAGAGCTGCAGGGCCTCGGTGATCTGCGCCTCGGACATCGACAGCCGCGCGCGGTAGCCGACCGTCGAGGCCGACTTCAGGCCCCTGGGCAGCGTGTACCGGCTGGGCTTCTGGCCCTCGGCGGGGAAGGCCGCGTCGCGGCGCACGCGCTGATCGGCGGGCGGCAGCGGGACGGGGGTGGGCTCTATGGGCTTCTGAGTGGACATCTCGATCTCCTGCTCGTCAACGCGACGGCCCGTAGTCATCGCGCAAGGCGAGGGCTTCAGTCAACCGCCGCGATCGACCGACGCGAGCGCCGCAGAGCTTGCGCGCAGAGGCCGAAAGGTTGAACATCACCGCGGCAAAGAGACCAGCAGCGGAGCAAGGCATGACGAGCGACCTCATGGTGGAGCAGGCCGGCGGCAAGATCCCGGTCAAGCGGCGAGAGATCTTCGGGTGGGCGATGTACGACTTCGCCAACTCCAGCTACACGACGGTGATCATCTCCGTCGTCTACTCGGCCTTCTTCACCGGCCACATCGTGCCGGCCAGCTCCGAGGCCCGCGACAGCTACTGGGCCATCGCCATCATCGCCTCGACCCTCATCGCCCTGGTGCTCTCGCCCTTCGTCGGCGCCATCTGCGACTACAGCGGCCGCAAGAAGCGCTACCTGCTCTACGCCACCCTGACCTGCGCGACCTCGGCGACCCTGCTCTTCACTGTCGGACAGGGCGATGTCTGGCTGGCCATCGGGCTCATCGCGATCAGCAACGCCGCCTTCATGCTCGGCGAGGCCTTCTGCGGCAGCTTCCTGACCGATCTGGCCACCAAGAAGAACATGGGCGCCATCTCGGGGCTGGGCTGGGGCCTGGGCTACTTCGGGGGCCTCACCTCCCTGGCGCTGGTCATGGCGACCATCTCGGCCACCCCCGAGGCCGACCTGCCGGCCTTCATCGGCCAGAACCAGCGGGCGATGATCTTCATCGGGATCTTCTACCTGCTGGCCGCCATCCCCACCTTCGTGCTGGTCAAGGACCGCGGCCGCCCCGCGCCGGGCTTCGAGGGCGCCAGCCTCGGCAAGCTCGCCGCCGTTGGCTTCAAGGAGCTGGCCGCCTCCTGGTCGCTGGTGCGCAAGTACAAGATATTGTTTCAGTTCTTCATGGCCTTCACCGTCTACATGGCGGGCCTTGAGGTCGTCATCAAGTTCATCGGGATCTACGCCACGGCGGAGCTCAAGCTGGCCCAGAGCGATCTGATCAAGATGTTCCTCATCATCCAGATCAGCGCCGCGCTCGGCGCGCTGGCCTTCGGCTGGCTGGAGGCCCGCATCGGGGCCAAGCCGACGGTGCTGGCCACGATCGGCTGGTGGGTCGTGGCCATCCTGTCGATCTTCTTCCTTCAGGACATCGCCGACGCCTCCGGCGCCGAGCCCAAGTCCGTCTTCTTCGTCATCTCGCTGATCGCCGGCGGCGGCATCGGCTCGATCCAGAGCTCCAGCCGCACCGTCGTCGGGCTGCTCTCGCCCGCCGCGCGCTCGGCGCAGATGTTCGGCTTCTGGGGCATGTTCATGCGGCTGGCGATCATCCTCGGGATGACCTTCGGGCTCGTCTCCGACGCCGTCGGCCGCCGCGAGGCCATGCTGGTCGTCGTCGGCTTCTTCGTCGTCGGCGGGATCATGCTGGCCTTCGTCCCGATCCAGAAGGGCATCGACGAGGCCGCCAAGGAGGCCGACGGCGCCGATCTGGCCGCCTGAGAAGCGGTTGAGACATGAAAGGCCGAGTTGTGGGAGGGCGAAAGTAGACGGATGTGGGTTGGGTGATGGAGGGCTGGGGCAGCGCCCCGCCCGAGGCAGCGCCGCGCCCAAATGAGCACGAGCCGCAGATGGCTGCTTTGGACCCCCACAACGACGGCCTGGAGTTTCTCAACCGCTTCTGAAGCTACATCTTCGGGCGGATCTTGTCGGCCCGCTTGCCGACGGCGATCTGAGGGTCGATCGCGTGACCCAGGTACTCCAGCTGGAAGTGCAGGTGAGGCCCCGTCGAGCGACCCGTCGAGCCGATCTCCCCGATGCGCTCCCCGCGCTTGACGATGTCGCCGACCTCCACATCGACCTTGTTCATGTGGAAGTAGCGGCTGACCCACCCGCCCGGGTGCTCAAGCACCACCTGGATGCCGACCCCCCCGGTCCCCTCGCCTGCGCACAGGACCTTGCCTGGCCCCGTGGCCAGCACCGGCGTCCCCCTCGGGCCGCCCAGATCCGTGCCCTTGTGCATCTTGCGGCGCTTGAGCTTCGGGTGCATCCGCATCCCGTACTTGCTCGTCACCCGCACCCCCTTGACCGGCCACCCGAAGACGAAGCCCTCCTGGCCCTTCAAGACCCCCTCTTCGCCCGCCGCCAGCCCCTTGTCCCCCTCCAGATCCTCCGCAAGCTCGCCCGCGCCCATCGTCATCCGCGTGATCACTCGCCTCGGGCCGGGCGCCTCCTCATCATCAAGATCCTCCTCGTCGCCCTCGTAATCCTCGGCGCCGCCGATCCCCTCGACCTCCTCGTCGCCGTCCTCCTCGTCGCCGTCCTCCTCGTCGCCCCCGTCGTCGCGATCGCCCCCCTGCCCCGCCTCGTCGCGTGCGCCCTTCTCCCTCGCCGCCGCCCCCCGCTGGAGCGTCCGCACGCCCTCCGAGCGCTCCTCCTCTCCACCGCCCGCCCCACGCAGGAGCAAGGCGGTCGCGTCGAGATCCTCAACGATCCCCCGCTCGACAGCGCCGCGATCGGCGGCGCGGGGATCCTTGGCGGCGCCGCGATCTGCCGCGCGGGGATCCTTGACGGCGCCGCGATCGGCGCGGGGATCCTCGACGGCGCCGCGATCGGCGGCGGCCTTCGCCCTCTCGCCCGCAGGCGCCCGCTTGATCCGCCGCACCCCGGCCCTGGCGATCGTCAACCGCGCCCGCACCTTGAGCTTGTCGGAGATCTCGACCTCGCCGGCGTCGCTGCGATCCAGCAGTTCTTGCAAGCTCCCGGTCAGCGCGTCGACCGAGGCCGCGCCCTCCTCCCCCGACAGCCCGCGATCGATGCCCTGGATGAGCGCCTCGACCTGATCGCCCGCCGCGCCGCCCTCCTGGGCCGCCGCAGGCCCCTGCCCCCAAAGCGCGCCGAGCGACAGGGTGATCGCGATGAACCAGCCCGCCAGCATCCTGCGGTTGGGGCTCCGATGCCATTTGATGAGTGCGCGCATGGTCCGCCTTGACGTCCTGTCTTCTGGGCTGCCACAACCGTGAAGCATCGCCCAGACTAACAGAAGCCCCCCGACCGTCCAGATTTCCACCCGCATCCGCCGCCCCTCAACAGGTTTGCTCCTTGAAGCCCCAAGTCCTTACCCGCGCTCGTCGATCGCCCCACGCTCCTCGCACCGCCCCTTTCGGGGACGGGCTCGTCGGGTGGGGCTTGGATGCGCGGGGGGGCTGCGCCCGATGGGCGCAGGCCGGCGAACGGGCGGCAACGGATCGCAGGGGCGGATCACTGCACCGAAGTGGGCCTGTGGATTGGGGTTTTCACGCCCCCTGGTGTCGACCTGGGGCGCCCGCTGGCCTGCGACCGAGAGGTCGCAGCCCGCCCTGAGCTTCTAGCCCCACCCGACGAGCCCGTCCCCCCCTTGTGGGGGGCGGTGCGAGGAGCGTGGGGCGGCCCTACGCCTGGACGTCGGGGAGGCGCTGGCCGTGGATGGCGGCGCGGTGTCGGAGGGTGGGCCAGATCCAGGCCGTGAGGTCGGCCCCGGAGACGACGGGGCTGGATGTGGCGAGGCGCGGGATGTCGAGGGGGGATCGGGCGGGGTCGAGGGGGGCGGCGAAGGCGAGGCGGCGGGCCTGGCCTGGGGCGTCGCCGGGCTGGTGGAGGGCGACTTCGAGGAGATCGTCGTCGCGGGTCAGGGAGAGCGTGAAGGGGGCGGCGAGGTCGATGGAGGCGCCGACGGGATCGAGGCGCAGGAGATCGCCGCGCAGGCTCAGGCGCGGCTGGGGGGCGCGGCGGAGCTGTCGAGGGATGAGGCGCGGGAGGGTGGGGTGGCGGTGGACGAACATGAGGAGGAAGATCGTGGCGCCGAAGACGCCGAAGGGCATGGTCGTGGGATCGCCGCCCTCGGAGGCGCGATCGAGGACCTGGAGCCAGACCGAGGCGCCGACGCCGCCAGCGACCCAGTAGCCGAGCTGGCGGTTCCAGGCGACGAGCCAGGAGGTGGTCAGGGGGAGCGCGGGCTGGAGGGGGGCACGGCGAGGGTCGAGGGTGGCCTGGGCGCGGGCGAGCCTGGGGTCGGGAGGCAGGGCGCCGGCGTCGGGCTGGAGGGCGACCGCGTGGGGGTGGTGGTCGGCGTAGAGGGCGTCGAAGGGAATGGGGGGGAGGCCGACGCGGGCCAGCGTGAGATCGAGGGCGTCGGCGAGTTCGAGGGGGTGTCGCCGGGCGTGCCGGGGGGTCATGGCGATCTCGATCCAGCCGGGGCCGCGCTCGACGTGGAGGTCGAGGCCGGGAAGGGCCGGGGGGGCCTGGGGTTCGAGGCCGGGGGCCTCGACGCGGACGAGGAGGCCGTCGTCGCCGTGGTCGCGGACTGTCGCCTGGGCTCTGTGGCGCAGGGGGATCTTGAGCATCCAGCGGCGGTCGTCGGGGGTGGTGAAGAGGCGCGCGGGCTGCTGGGGGTCGGCCCAGGGGACGAGGCGGCAGAGGCACTGGTGGACGAGGTCGGCGCGGCGGCGGTCGCCGGGGCGGCCGAGGACGCGGGCGGCGGCGTCGCGGAAGGTGCGGCCGAGGAGCTCGCAGACGACGAGGGTCAGGGCGACGAAGCCGACGGTGACGCCGACGGTGGACAGGTGGCGGATCTGGCGCCAGGAGGCCGAGGGGTCCAGGCCGTCCCAGAGCTGGGGGCTGACGACGAAGCGCTCGATGACGAAGAGGGCCAGCAGGAGGCCGAGCAGGGCCAGGATGCTGCTGATGAAGACGAAGACGACGGACATGAGCCAGGCTTGCTCGCCGGTCAGAGTCTCGTCGTCGCGCAGGAGGTCGAGGGTGGCGGCGCGGGAGGCCATCTGGGCCGTCGGGGCGCTCGTGCGGGTTGACCAGCGCGGGAGGGGGGCGCTTCGGGGGTCGCCGTGGGGGGGCGCGCTCATGGGGGACTCCGTCGGGGCGTTTCGTGTCGTCGAGGCTCGGCGCCTGGGTGTGTCGAGGCCTCTTTAAGGGTATGATGCCCGCGGCCTCGACCCGCAACCCACAGCTGGAGTTGTCTTTGATGACAGAAGCGCCCGACAGCGCAGATCGCGCGGACGCGACCCGCCCGGCGGGATCGGTGGCGGCGGCCTGGGTGGCCGGCGGGATCGTGGCGGCGGGGATCGGCTGGCTCTTGCACAGGCTGCTCTTCGAGGGGCGGGCCTTCAGCTTCGACGCGATGCTCTACAGCCGATCGCTGTGGGGGCTGGCCAACGGCGACTTCGACAACCCGGTCATCGGGCTGAACACCTTCGCGATCCACGGCCACTTCTTGCTGGGGCTGCTCGCGCCGCTGGCGTGGCTGATGCCGGCGGCGCTGGCGCTGGCGCTGGCCCAGGCGGCCTCGGCGGGCGCGACCGCTGGGTTGGCGGCGGCGGCCTTCGGGCGAGCGGCGCGGGGGGATGGGCCGGCCTGGGCGTGGGGGCTGTGGGGGGCCGCGCTGGTGGTGCTGGGCGCGCCGCTGGTGCTCAACCCCTTCCTCTACGACGTGCGGCCGGATCTGTGGGGGGTGCCGCTGGTCACGGCGGGGCTGCTGCGCGCGGTCGAGCGAGGGGGCTTTGATCGGGAGGCGATAGGGTGGATGGCGCCCGCGGCGCTGGTGCGCGAGGAGTTCGCGATCGTCATCGCGGCGGGCCTGGTCGTGTCGCCGAGGGGCGGTGAGGGGTCGCTGCCGCGCCGGACATTGCTCTTGACGGCGGGGGTGTTGGGCGGCTGGTTCGTGGCCTACTGGTTTGGGATCCGGGCGTGGCTGGGGGGATCGGAGCAGTCGGCGGCGGCGCACCTGACCGGGAGCATGGGGGCGCGGCCGGGCGACGGGCTGGATCTGACGGCGTGGCTGGGCTGGAAGGGGCTGCTGGTGGGGATCCTGCTGGCCAGCGGCGGTGGGCTTGCGCTGCGGGGCTGGCGTTGGGCGGGATCGTGCCTGCCGGGGCTGGCGATCCTGCTGGCGTCGCGGTGGATGTTGGAGGAGCAGCTCAACCTGCATTACAGCATGTTCGTGGCGCCGGGGTTGATCGCGGCGACGGTGGCGGGGTGGCGCGCGGTCGCCGACCAGCCCAGGCGCCGGCTGTGGGCGGGCGTCGCCACGGCCGTCGCCGCAGGGTGCTTCGTCGTGGGATCGGCGGCGCCGGGCGGGGGCCGCTTCGTGGCGGAGCACTTCGACCTCCGATCGGAGGACAGCGGCGAGATCGGCCTCAACCCGGCGCGGCGCACCGCCGCCGTGGCCCTGACGCACGCGGCGCTGGCGCGGCTGCCGAAGGAGGCGGGGGTCGCGGTCCCGCACGAGTATGGGGCGCCGCTGGCCGATCGCGCCTTCGTGACGACGCCGCAGCGGCTCCGCGCGGCGATGAAGGCCGAGGGGCGAGCGCCGGACGCGGCGGGCGCGGTGGCGCTGGAGCAGCGGGCTTGGGCCGACCAGGGCAGTTTTCTTGTGCAACATCAAGGATTTGCGCTCACAGATCGGGTGGGGTCGCTGGCGGTGCTGGAGCGCGGCGCGAGGGTGAGGCTGTCGGCGGTCGCGTTGGAGGCGGCGCCGGTTTCTTGCGCGGGGGTGGTGGCCGGGCGGTGGCCGGGCGCGGGGTTGACGCTGTGCGGGGCGGCGAGCGCGGGGAGCGGGCGGGTTGCGCTGACGGTGTTGCGGCACGCGGCGCCGTCGGCGGGCGGGCCGTCGGGGCTGAAGATCATGTTGAGGCCCGAGGGCGCCGAGTGGGAGGAGGCGCGGGAGGCGCGGCTGATGGGGGGGGTGGTGCCGATCGACGCGCTCAGAGAGGGAGTCGTCGTCACGTTGGTGGCCGAGGGGGGCGGGCTGGGTGTCCGCCCTGGGGGTGAGGCGGTGTTGGTGGATCGGGAGGGGCAGGCGGTGGCGCAGGAAGGAGGTGAGGGGCCGATCCCGGTGCGGTGGGGGCCGTGATGGGGGGTGAGGTGGAGGGGGGAGAGGGCCCGCGCGGGTCGGAGCGACAGGGGAGCCCGAGGCGGCTGGACGCGGTGATCGTGGGGTTGGGGCTCTTGCTGATCGGGGCGACCTTCGCGCCGACGCTGGGCTTCGACTTCGTGAGCTGGGACGACCCCATCCACGTGACGGAGAACCCGCTGGTGGTGGGGGGTCGAGAGGTGGCGCTCAAGGAGCGGCTGCTGACGCCGCACCTGGGCTACCCGACGCCGCTGACGGTCATGAGCTACCAGGTCGAGCACGCGATCTTCGGGCTTGATCCGGCGCCCTACCACGCCACGAACGTCCTGCTGCACCTGATCGTCTGCCTGCTGGTCTTCGCGATGGGGCGGCGGCTGGGGCTGGGGGCGGTCGGGGCCGGGGTGGCGATGATCGTCTTCGGGCTGCACCCGATGGTGGCCGAGCCGGTGTCGTGGGTCACGGGGCGCAAAGATCTGCTGGCGGCGCTGCTGTGCCTGGGGGCGGCGCTGGAGTTTACGCGGCGGCCCTTTGAGGTCAGGCGGCCGCGGACGTGGGCGGCGTTGGTGATGTTCGTGATGGCGGCGCTGTCCAAGCCGGTGTCGCTCTTTCTGGCGCCCTTGCTCTTCGTGTGGCACCTGGCGAGGCGGCGCGAGGGGGTCAGGGCGGCGCTGGTGGCCTGCGCGCCGCTCTTCGTCTTCGCGGCGCTGCTCTTCCCGGTCGCGCTGGTCGGCCAGGGCGCCACCGACAGTCTGCGGACGGAGCACGGGGCGCTGTCGGTGCTGCGCGAGGCGTGGTACGCGCTGGGCTTCCACCAGGGCTTGCTGATCTTCGCCCACGAGCCCTCGGTCAAGTACATCCCGGCGCAGTGGCCGCCGCCCTTTGACCCGGTGGTCGATCTGATGCCGCTGGCGTGGGCGGCGGCGCTGGCCTTGCTGGTCAAGGCGGCGCCGGCGCGGCACCGTCCGGCTGCCATGGTGGCGATCTGCTGGGCGGCGCTGTCCTACCTGCCCAGCTCCAGCCTCATCCCGCTGACGCGCTATCTGGCCGACGTCTACCTCTACATGCCGCTGATGGGACTGGGCTGGCTGCTCGGCGCGGTGGTCGAGCGCCGTGAGATCGAGGGGCTCGATCGGCGCGAGCGGCTGATGATGGGCGGGGCGGCGCTGGCGCTGTCGGCGCTGCTCGTGGCGCTGACCCTGCCCTCCTCGGCGAGGTGGCGCGACAGCGTATCGCTGTGGGGCAGCGCCTACGCGCTCTATCCGGGCGACATGAGGTTGTGTCGCAACACTGGCAATGGCTACTTCAGCCGCAAGCAGTTCGATCTGGCGCTGAGGCAGTACGTCCATTGCGCCGAGCGCTTCGGCCCGGACGATCTGGAGAAGAACATCGCCGTGACGCTGGCCTCGATGGGGAGGGGTGGCGAGGCGCTCGACCTCTTCGTGGAGATCGAGCGCAAGCGCCCTGGCGATCCGACGGTCCGGCGCTACATCGAGCGTCTCTCGGCACCTTGAGGGAGGGGGAACTCCCCCTGCTGTCCTCCCCCTCGTTTCACTCCCCCTCCTGTCCTCCCCCTCGCTTCGCAAGGGACGCTCGCGGTTGGGGCAAGGTGGATCGGCACTCCACCCCCTGTCCCCCTCCTTGCGTAGCGAGGAGGGGGAACGCCCGTATTACGGACACGGTGGATCGGGGAGTCGACTTCGATGATGGACACGGAGAGATCGGCGAACTCCACCCCCTGTCCCCCTCCTCGCTGCGCAAGGAGGGGGAACGCCCGTATTACGGACACGGTGGATCGGGGAGTCGACTTCGTTGGTGGGCACGTCGGGATCGGCGAGTCGACTTCGATGATGCGATCTGCACGTTGACGGTCCACCCGGGCTCGCGCCCGGGCCTTGGGTTTTGTCCTGCGTCGCCCCGCCATACGGCGGGGCTGACGACGGGCTGTCAGCGTTCGTGGGGGGTGTTGAACTCTCGTGCTCAGAGAAGAAACCAGGGGCAGGGAGGCAGACATCGCATGGCTTTGAAAGGGTCTGTCCCTTGAAGGTTGACGCCCCGTCGCCAGCCCCGCAGGGGCGTCCCTGGACAAATTGTAGGCCCGGGCGCAAGCCCGGGTGGACCGCCAACGTGCAGATCGCATCATCGAAGTCGACTCGCCGATCTCTCCGTGTCCGTCATCGAAGTCGACTCCCCGATCCACCGTGTCCGTAATACGGGCGTTCCCCCTCCTTGCGCAGCGAGGAGGGGGACAGGGGGTGGAGTGCGGAGGACAGGGGGTGGAGTGCGGGGGACAGGGGGGGAGTGATGCGTCCGCGAAGGCGGACGGCGTCAGGGGCAGGGGAAGATCGCGCGCAGGGTGCCAGTGATCACGGCGAGGTCGGGGTTCTCGGCGCGCTCCTTGGCGAGCTCGGCGCGGAGCGCCTCGGCGCGCTGGCCGTCGCGGGCGGTCGCCTCGCGGTCGAGGATCCCGCCGAGGATCTGGAGGCCGGCCCAGGAGGCGTCGGCCTGGTCGGCCGGCAGGTCGGCCATGGCCTGCACGCGGTCGATGATCAGGAGGGAGAGGCCGTTCAGGAGGGCGACGTCGAGCTGCTCGACGGCCAGATCGCGCTGGGCGAGGTTGGTGGCGACGTCGGCGCTGTCGAGATCGCGCCAGCAGCGGACGGCGAGGATGCCGTCCCAGACGCGGTCGTGGGTGTCGGGGGCGAGTGCCTTGATGGCGGCGGCGAGGCCGAGGCCCTGGTCGCGGGGGACGCCGCCGGTGTAGTAGGCGTAGGTTGAGTCGCAGTCCTTCTTGGTGTCGGTGCAGGTGACGGCCTCCTTGTGGGTCGAGACGTAGAGGAACCACAGGAGCGCGGCCTCGATCCGGGCGGCCTGGACGAGGGGGCGCTGGCCCAGGATGCCCTGCTGGAAGGCGTCGTTGAGGATGGGGAGGATGAGGCCGGGGCCGACGCAGCGCTCGGGTCCGAGGGCCGGGACGCCCTCATCGCGGCAGCGCAGCGCGTTGCCCATGGCGTCCATCACGGGGGGGTAGTGCTCGTCCTCCCGTCGCTGCACCCTGGAGTCGAGCCCCTCGCCGGTGGCGTAGATGTCGCGGGCCTGGATGAAGGCCTCGGCGTCCGGGGCGCCCTCGACGCGCCAGAGGAGGTCGGCGATGGCCTCGAAGCCCGCCACGCGGCCGATCGAGCTGATCGTCATGTCGAAGGGGTGGTAGTCGTCGTCGTCGGAGATGCAGGCGGGCCACTGGTCGTCGGCCCCCGGCAGGTAGTCGCTCTCCAGCGCCTCGCAGACCGGGCCGACGCCGCACACCTCGGAGAGCCCGAAGCCGTCGATCGCCAGCGGCACGACCACATCGCAGGGCAGGCCCGCCGCGGCGAGGATCTGGCCGCGCGTGGCCTCGTCGTCGACGCAGGCCTGCTGACACTCGGGGACGAGGCCGTCCGCGACCTCCTGGCCGCAGGCGTCGATGAACTCTGGGCAGGCCGCCACGGCCGCGCAGGTCTGGCGGCAGGTCTCGACGTCCATGTTCGGCTCGGGCTCACCCTCGGGCTCACCCTCGGGCTCGCCTTCAGGTTGTGCCTCGGGTTGCCCCTCGGGCTGGGCTTCAGGTTGCCCCTCCGGCTCCCCTTCGGGCAGCGGCGTGGGGGTGGGATCGTCCTCACCGCAGGCCGCCAACATCAACAGGGACAGCGACAGCGGCAGCAGGAGAAGGTGTAGAGGGCGGAGTCTGTGCATGGACGCCTCCTTTTCAGGCTGAGTTGGGTTGACTGGGGCCTAGAGCCCCATCTCCAGGTTGAAGAGGATCCCGCGCCCAGGTCCATTCACGCTGGAGCCGTGGGTGCGGTAGGCTTCGTCGGTGACGTTCTCGAAGACGACGGAGACGAGCCCTCGCTCGTCAAAGCGCCAGCCGGCGCGCAGGTCCAGGGTCGCGTAGCCCGGCGTCCCCCCCAGGGGGATCCGGGCGTCGCTCTGGTCGGTGAGCGCGAGTCGATCCTGGAGCGTGGCCCACCGGAGCCCCGCGCCGAGGTAGTAGCCCTCATCGTGGCGCCAGAGCCCCTCGACGGTGCCGTTGAGCGGCGGGATGCGCGACAGCGGCTCGCGCTCGTCGAAGGGCAGCGCGGGGTCCGAGGGGCGATCGGCGGGGTTGGGGCCCTCCCCGAAGGCGTAGGAGATCGTGGCGCGCGCGCTCAAGCCCCACGGCAGCTTCGCCTTCAGGCTGGCCTCGGCGCCCACGATCGTGGCCTCGCCCCTCAAGTTGACGAGCTGGAACTGCGAGCGGGCGTTGTTGCAGGTCGGGGTGTTCGGCGGGCACTGGCTGGCGTCGCGCGCGGCGCGGGCGATGGCCCCGTCGAGGCTGGAGTGGAAGAGCCAGCCGTCAAACTCGATCCCCTCGACGGCGACGTGGGCGCCCACCTCCGTCGTCAGCGCCTCCTCGGCCTTCAGGCCCGCGTTCTCGAACTGAAAGCCAGGGCCGGTCTGCTGGCGCGAGGTCAGATCGTCGAGGTTGGGCGCCCGGAAGCCCTGGTCTGCGCTCAGGATCAGCGTCAGCCAGTCGTTGGCCCACCACTCCACCGAGGCATTGCCGACCAGGGCGTTGAAGTCCCCGTCCACCGCCAGCGTCCCCGACTCCGGGTCCGCGGCGGCGCTGGCCGAGATCGTCGAGGCCCGCCCGCCGGCCTTGAGCGAGAGGGCGTTCCACAGGATCGCCTCGCCCTCGGCAAACACCCCGCCCCAGGTGTAGGTCGAGCCGTCGATGTACTGCCCCCGCGAGCGCAAACGGATGATGTCCAGATCGGTGAAGATCAGCCACGCGACCGACTCGACCCGGTCGTGGTAGACGTCGGCGCCATAGCGCAGCAAGAGCGCGGCGTCCTCGGACAGATCCCAGGGATCGGTGGCGGCCTGGAGCGCGGCGCCGAAGGTGTCCACGTCGTCGCGGCCGCCGTTGATGACGAAGGAGGAGGGCCGCTCGTGGGTGCGGCGCTCGTGCTGGCGCTGCCACGAGAGCGTCAGCCGCGCGTCTGCGGCGCCGGGGCCGAGATCACCCATGGCGCGGGCGAAGACCAGGGTCCGGAACTGCTCGTCGTAGCGCAGGCACTCGTTGAAGGGGGCCTCGGGCGGCGCGCAGCTGTCGGTCCTCGGCGCGTCGCTCTGCCGATAGTCGTAATAGCCCAGCACCAGCCGCCCCGACTCGCCCAGCCGCGCGACCCCGCGAGCGTCGATCGTCAACTCGTCGAAGCCCGTGCCGAGCTGCGTGCGCTGATCGGCCGCGAAGCGCGGCACCTCGGGCAGCTCGCCGTCGCGCGGGTTCAGGACCACCCCGCCGCTCTCCAGCAGCCCCGCCCTGCGCAGCCCGACGCCGCCGATCAGGCCCAGCCTCGGGCCGAGCTGCATGTCGAGCTCGGCCCGGCCGCCCACCTCCGAGTCCGCCGAGGCGATCTTGAGCTGCGCCGTCGGGTGCAGCGCGAAGCCCTCGACCTTCGGCGACATCGTCGGCTCGATGGGCACGGCGTTGATGACCCCGGCGATGGCGTCGGTGCCGTAGCGCGTCGAGGCGCTGCCCCGCAGCACGTCGATGTGATCGATGGTGCCCGAGTCGATGGTGAAGAAGTACTGGTTTGGCCCCTGCCGAAAGAGGCTGTTGTTGAGCCGGATCTCGTCAAAGAGCAGCACCGTCTGCTGCCCCGTCCGCCCTCGGATGAAGGCAGACCCCTGGCTGTGGGCGGTCTGCTGGACGTACACGCCCGGCTCGTAGCGCAGCGCGTCCGGCGCCGAGCGCGGCAGCCTCAGCTTGATCTCCTCGCGGTCAACCTTCGAAACCGCGCGCCCCGGATGAAAGGGCCGCTCCGCCCTCACCCAGATCTCGATCGGCCGCCCCAGATCGATCACCTCATCCTCATCGACGACGTAGCCCTCGCCCTCAACATAACCCTCGCCCTCGACCTCACCCTCTCCCTCCTCTCCGCCCTCCTTGTCCTCGTCGCCCTCAGCAGGCTCGGCTTCAGCGACATCGGCGGGCTCAGGCTCGGCAGGATCGCCGCCCTCGGCTGCCCCCTCGCCTTCGACAGGCTCGCCGCCCTCGCCCTCTCCGGCTTGCTCCTCCCCCTCTCCATCGTGCCCCTCCCCCTCGCCTTCCGCCTCGCCAGCCCCCTCTCCGCCCGCGTCTTGCGCCGACGCGATCACGGGCAGCGCCAGCGCGAACGCCACAAGCAGGCAGAGGGGAAAGTTGAGGCGCGGCATGGACGTCCTTTCATTGACGAGGGCGCGATGGTCGAGGGGATGATATCGAGCAACCGGCCACCGCGCGAGGGGGCGCGGACCCCAGATCGACCCGGGAGTTCTTCCCTTGGATCGCAAACCATTGAAATCAGTGATGAAAAATCAGCCCACGACGCCCGCCGCGATGGCGTATCGGACGAGGCCGGCGGTGGTCCGGACGTCGAGCTTGTCCATGATGTTGGCGCGGTGGTTCTGGATCGTCTTGGTCTTGAGGTTCAGGCGCGCGGCGATCTCGGCGCTCGTGTAGCCCTCGGCGATGAGCTGGAGGATCTCTCGCTCTCGCTCGGTCAGCGGATCGACGGAGGCGCAGTCGGACTGGAGGTAGCCTTGCAGGACGTACTCGGAGATGCCCGGGCTGAGGTAGACGCCACCCTGCGCCACGGTGCGTATCGCGTCGCAGAGGGTGGCCGAGCCCGAGCCCTTGAGGACGTAGCCGCGCGCCCCGGCCCGCAGGGCGCTGTCGACGGCCGTGGCGTCGTCGCGCATCGACAGGATGACGATCCGGATGTCGGGCCGGCTGCGGGTCAGGCGCCGGGCCGCCTCGATGCCGTTGAGCCCCGGCAAGCCGATGTCCATCACCACGATGGAGGGGCCGATGGCCTCGGCCACCTCCACGGCCCTGGCGCCGTCGCTGACCTCGCCGACCACCTCCATGTCGTCGAAGTGATCCAGCAGCAGCCGCAGCCCCTCGCGCACGACCTGGTGATCCTCGGCCAGCAACACGCGGTGCTTTCGAACAGGGGTCACCGCGCTCATCCTCGCCCTCGATGCTCTGGGATGGACGCCAGCAGCCGCACCCCCTGCCCCGGCGCGCTGACGACGCTCAGCTCTCCCCCGAAGAAGGCCACCCGCTCTCGCATGTTCCGCAAGCCCATCCCAGCGCCCTCACCCGACGGCTCAAAGCCGACCCCGTCGTCCTCGATGGACAGGGTGACAGCCTCGGGCGTGACGTTCAAGCGCACGACGGCCTCGGAGGCCCCGGCGTGCCGCCCGATGTTGTTGAGCGCCTCCTGGACGACGCGCAGCAGGCAGACGGCGATCTCCCCCTCGGGCACGGGGCCGCCCTCGACCCGGAAGGTCGTCACCACCGACGAGCGCACCTCGAAGCGCTCCGTCGTGCCGCGCAGCGCCTCCTCAAGCCCCGCGTCTTCGAGCTCAAGGGGGCGCAGATCGCGGACGATGTTCCGGACCTCGGCCACGATGGTGTCGCACAGCTCTATCGCCCGCTGGCGGCGCGACGCGGAGCCTGCCTCCGGCTCGACGCCACCCGAGGGCCGGGCGCGCGCCTCGGCGTCGGCCAGGTCAAGCTCCATCCGCAGGCCCGTGACGAGCTGGCCGACGCCGTCGTGGAGCTCCATCGCGATGCGGCGGCGCTCGGTCTCCTGGATCGAGACGACGCGCCCGGACAACGCCCGGACCTCCTGGACGGCCACCTCGACGCGCCGCTGAAGGTCGGCGTTGGCGATCACGAGGCGCGCCTCGGCGTCGGCGACGTCGGCCAGCGCGCGCTCGATCTCGGCGGCCTGGCCGCGCACGACGCGCGCCGGGAAGAGGAAGAGGACCACGACGAGCAGCCCGCCGAAGGCCACCGAGCCGAGGCCGATCGCCAGCGTCCGCCGCGCCAGCGGCATGCCGTCCATCGACACCTGGACCCAGGCCACCGCCGCGCCCGCGACGACGACGGGCGCCCACCCCGTCGGCCCTCCCCCCTTGCCGCTGCCCAGGCCCAGCTCGCGCCCCGAGAAGATCGGCGCGCCGGCGCAGTCGGCGATCTGCACCGACCCGAGATCCTGAAGGTCGCGCTGGCCGGAGGTCGCCTCGACGACCTTGATGGCGTTGTAGCGCCACAGGTGGGGCTGGCGGGCCGCGACGATCGCCATGGGCCGGGCGACCTGCTCGGCGTGGGCGCTGGCCTGCGCCTGCAGGCTCTGCCAGGAGAAGGCGCCGTAGAGCAGCGGCGGCCCGAAGGCCACCAGGAGGCTCACGAGCGCCACCACAGGCGCCATCCGCCGCGTGAAGCGCTCGGCCAGCCCCGCGCGGGTGCCCTCAGCGGGCCGGGGGCAGGAAGCCTCGCTCGATGAGCTCATCCTCGACCTCCTTGGACCTGGCGTGCTCGATGAACGCCGCAGCCTCGGGGCCCGGCGGCCCGAGGGTCAGCCAGGTCAGGGCCTTGACCAGCACGTAGCGGCCTCGCCGGACGGCCTCGGGCGAAGGCTCCACGCCATCGAGCCGCAAAGGTCGCAGCGGCAGCGCTTCGAGCTTGATGATGCCCAGATCGAGCAGCCCGACGGCGCCCTCGATGGTCAACAGCGCCTCGCGCATCTCTTGATCGGTGTGGGCGATGACGACCCGGCCAGCCTCGCGGGCCTGCTCCATGGCCGCGTAGAGCTCGGGAGAGGCCGCCTTGACGGTCAACAGGCCGCTGTCGCCGGGCTCGCGCAGCAGGAGGACGGCCGGGGCGCCGTCCGGCCAGCGAGGGCGCGGGCTCCGGTAGAGGGCGACGAGCTGCGCCGTCGTGACGGCCTCGACGGGGCTGTCGAGGTGCGCCACGAAGGCCACGACGGAGCTCGCCAGCGGCGTCTCGACCACGCCCGACGCGCGCTCGGCCGCCGAGAGCCCCCGCGAGCCGAGCCCCAGGTCTATCGCCCCGTCCTGCAGGGCTCGGACCGCGCCGCGCGTGCCGATGCTCTCGGCCAGGTGGACGCTGTCGGAGACGCCGTCGGCCAGATCGACGCCGTCGGCCAGATCGACGCCGTCGGCACGATCGACGCCGTCGGCACGATCGACGCCGAGACGCCGTCGGCCATGATCGACGACGCCGAGACGCCGTCGGCCATGATCATCGACGCTGTCGGCAATGAAGCGCGCCAGCGCGAGGTTGGAGCCCGAGCCGGCCATGATCAACCCGGCGGGGCGCGCGGCAGGCGGCGCGCAGACGAGGCCCTCGGGGAGCGGCGGCGGCCCAGGCTCGGGCGCGCAGGCCGGCGAGTTGAGAGCGAGTGCAAGGGCGGTGAGCCAGACGCGCATGGGGCCTCCTGCCCTTGTCCTGGCAGGTCACCGCGAAGAAGGCAAGGACTCCGCCGACAGGCGACCCCTCCCCGAACACCGAGGCGGCTCAGGTGATCCCGCGCTGCTGCTCAAGGAGGCGCTCGCGGACAAGCCGGCGCAGGGCTTTCAGATCGAAGGGCTTGTCGACCAGATCGTGGGTCATCTCGTCGATGAACTGGCGAGCGCGCGGGGTGAAGGCGCCGCCGGTGATGAAGATCATCCGCTTGGACAGGTCAGGCCGCAGCTCCTTGAGCTCGGCGTACACGTCCATGCCCGTCAGATCGGGCATCATCAGGTCGCACAGGATCAGGTCGTAATCCTCGATCTGGCACCGCTCTATCGCCTCCCGGCCGCTCTGGACCATCGACACCTCGTGGGCGTCCAGCGCCCGCTCCAGCACACGGGCGACGCCAGGATCGTCGTCCACGATGAGGATGCGGCCGTGCGGCCCCAGCGCCATGAGCGAGGGCGAGCTGGCGAAGACCGACGGCGCCTCCTCCTGCTCGACCGGCGGCAGGCTGATGGTGAAGGTCGACCCCTTGCCCACGACGCTGTCGGCGTCTATCGACCCGCCCAGGCTCACCACGATGCTGTGGCAGATCGACAGCCCGAGGCCCGTCCCGACCCCGACCGGCTTGGACGTGAAGAAGGGATCGAAGATCCGCGAGAGGTTCTCGGCCGGGATCCCGACCCCGTTGTCCTGCACCGAGATCACCACGGCCCCGTCCTCGCGCTGCCGAGTCCTCAGGCAGATCTCATGCTGCTCGGCCTCGCCCTCGGGCAAGGCCTGCGCCGCGTTGATGAGGAGGTTGAGGAAGACCTGCCCGAGCCTCGCCTCGTTGGCCTCGACGCTGGGCACCCCGTGATCGTAATCCCGCACGAGCTGGGCCCTGTGCCGGATCTCCGTCCAGGCCATCTTGATCGCCGACTCCAGCACGTCGTGCACATCCAGCGCGTAGCGCTTGTCGTCGTCCGATCTCGAAAAAGTCTTCAAATCCCGCACGATGACCCTCACCCGATCCGCGCCCTCCTGCGCCTCCGACAGCACCTCCCCCAGCTCCGTCGTCTGCTCCGCGTCAAGGCCCCCCTCTCCGGCCTCGCTCACCATCCGGCCCAGGTAGTCGAGGTTGGCCAGCACATACGAGAGCGGGTTGTTGATCTCGTGGGCCACGCCGGCGGCCAGCGTCCCGACCGACACCATCCTGTCCGCCACCAGGAGCTGGCTCTGCAGCTTCTTCAAGTCCGTCACGTCCCGCGCGACCACCAGGCAAGCCGGCGCGCCGTCAAAGCGGATCACCTGCATCGGCGAGATCTCCAGGATCGCCACGCCCCCGTCGCGCCGCATGAAGCGGAACTCCCTCGGGGACTGCTCGCCGCCCTCGATCTGCGCGCGCAGCTCCTCGGCGACCGAATCCAGATAGCCCGAGCGGCCCTCGAAGAAGCGGTAGGCCTCCTCCCCCTGCTCGCTGGCGTGCAAGGCGTCCACGACGTGCATCCCCACCAGCGCGTCCGGGCTCTCGTGACCCAGCGTCGAGGCCCACTTGGGGTTGACGTAGATGAACTGACCGTCGCGGAAGATCGCGACGCCGTAGGGCGACTTGCGGATGACCTCCTGAAAGTTGCGCCGGGAGGAGTGCAGCTCTTCGAGCGTGCGCTGCTCGCGGCTCACGTTGCGCATGATCAAGACGGTGCCGGTGACATTCCTGTCGTCCGTGACGATGGAGCGCTGATGGACGACGGGGACGCGATCGCCGTTGCGTCGGGCGATGCTCATCACCTGCGTCATCCCGCCCATCAAGCTCGTCGACGGCGGCGGCTCCTCCAGCCGCGCCACCGTCGACAGCGAACGGCCCCGCGCCTCGGCCAGCGACCAGCCGGTCAGCTTCTCCGCCGCCGGGTTCATACGCTCGACCTTCCCCTGGGCGTCTGTCTGGAGCACGGCGTCGTTGAGCACCTGGAAGATCCGCTCCAGGCCCTGGACGCTCTCCGCCCCCTCCGCACCCCGAGCCGCCGTCGCACCCGCGGCCGCGGCCTCGACGACCCTGGCCGGCGACTCGGCCAGGGCCACCGCAGGCTCCTCCTCGCGAGGGGGGGCCTTGGCCTCCGGCTCCGACGCCAGCGAGGCCCGCGCCGAGGCCTCTTCAAGAATCTGCGCGCTGGATCGCTGAAGCTGGCGGAGCTGGCGCCTCATCAAGAGGAGCGCCACGCAGGCGACCGCCAACCCCAACGACAACAAGAACTCTCCCGATGACATGGTGTTCGCTCGCGGCTCCACCTTTCCATAGCCCCTTGATACATTTCGGCACACCAACGTCAGACATCAAATTTATTCAACACCGACGCCCTCTTTCGCCCCCCTCGCCGCCACCACCCCAGGCCTTGCATCGCCCCCAAGGCCTTCCCATAATGCCCCAGGGCGCCCCCCCAACTTCACCAGGCCCGCCGAAGACCCCATCCTCAGACCTGGAGTCGCCTTGAGCCGCCTCCCCTTCCAGCCCCTCGCCCACGCCCTCCACCTCTCCCTGGCGCTCCTGGCCGCAGCCTGCGGCGATCCCGCCGCGACGCCCCCCCTGGACGCCTCCGACGCTGGCGCCACCGGGCCTGACGCGACGCCAGACGCCGCCGAGCCCGACGCCCGCCTGCCAGACGCCGCCGAGCCCTTCGATCACGTCGCGCCGAGGATCCCCGGCCAGCGCGCCCCGCTGACGGCCCCCTGCGACGACGCCGACCCGCTGCGCTGCCTGCTTCCCTGGCCCTCGGACGTCTTCACGATCGCCGCCCCGCAGACGCCCACCGGGCTGCGCGTCGCCCTGGACCCCGCGCGGGTGCCGCCCCACGACGACGCCTCCTCCTTGCAACGCGCCGACGGCCACTCGCGCCTGAGCCCCATCGTCACGGCCTTCGGCGTCATGATCAACCCGGCCTCCATCGAAGGCGACCCCGGCCCGGCGATGAGGGTCCTGATCTCCGAGCCCGGCCAGGGCCTCGGGCAGGACGTGCCGCTGCGCTTCAACCTGACCCTCGATCCTGAGCGCGGCGAGTCGATCCTCGTGGCCTACCCCCGTCGACCCATGGCGCCCGCGACGGAACACGTCGCCCTCGTCCTCGACGACCTCAAGGACGACGCAGGGGCGCCGCCGCCGCGCGACCGCCACGCCGCGATCGCCCTGGGCCTGGAGCCCCCCGCCAGCGCCGAAGAGGCCGCACTGGCCGCCTGGCACCACCCCTCCCGGCTGGCGATGGAGGCCGCCGGGATCGACGCCCGGCGCGTGGTGCGCGTCTGGAGCTTCACCACCCGCAGCGCGCGCGATCCGCACGCGGACCTCGTCGCGCTCAGGGCCACCATGCGAGAGGCCGTCGATACTGGGCAAGCCATTGTAATCATTGATGATGTCCAGATCGCGCCGAGGCCCGGGATCGCCGCCATCGTGCGCGGCAGGCTCGCCGGACTGCCCGACTTCGTCGACCGCACGGGGGGGCTGACCCGCGACGCGCAGGGTCGCCTTGAGCCTATCGGCGACAGAGAGGCGCCCTTCCGGGTCGTCCTGCCAGAAGGCCAGGGCGACTACAGGATCGTCATGTACGGCCACGGCACCGGCGGCGACGTCAGCGACAGCTCCTTTGATCAGATCATCGCCCAGGAGGGCGCCGCCAAGGTGGGCATCGAGTTCGAGGCCTGGACCGAGCGCGGCCTGCTGGCCAGCGCCGGCGACTTCCTCAGCGGCCTGAAGGGCTCGGACCGCACCGCGGCTCGCCTGATCGAGTCCATCGCGATGGGCATGGCCATCCAGCGCGCCCTGGCCGGCCCCCTCGGGGACGCGCTGGCCGCGCCCCTGCTCGCCGGCCAGCCCAACCCCGCCGAGGGGCGCCGCCCCGATCCCTCCGGCGCCGTGTGGACCGGCGGCTCGCTCGGCGGCGTCACCGGCGCGGTCTACGCCAGCGCCGAGCCCGAGATCGGCGCCGCCGTCCTCAACGTCCCCGGCGCGGGCTTCACCCACTTCCTGCGCTTCTCCGAGCTCTACGGCGTCCTCAGGCTCCTGCTGGAGTCCAGCTACGACAGCAAGGCCGACATCGAGGTGGCCATCGCCATGGCGCAGCTCAACCTCGACCGCGTCGACGGCGGCGCCTGGGTCGACGCCGTCGACGATCCCCCCGTCCTGCTCATCCAGCAGTCCGTGGGCGACCCCGTGCTGCCCGACATCGGCTCGGAGCTGCTGGCCCACGCCGCCGACGCCATCCTCATCGGCGAGCCGCTGACCCCCATGCCGGGCCTGCGCCGCGCCGACAGGGCCGAGGCCGCCAGCGCCGCCACCCAGTTCAAGACCCCCGAGCAGGGCAACCTCGAGATCCACGGCTTCGCCGCCCGCGACACCCCCGCCGGCGTCGCCGCCCGCGAGCAGATCCGAGGCTTCATCTTCAGCCACTGGCAGGGCGCCGCCCTCATCACCCTCCCCCAGGCCTGCCTGGACAACACCCCGACGGGCAGCTGCGACTTCTCCCCCTGACGCGTCCGACCTGTTGCGCGCGGCGGCCTTTGAGAGGTTCCCGACGCGGATCGCTTTTTACGCAGGGGAGACGGGTCTATAACAGCGCTCTGACCAGAAGGGGGGACGCATGAAGGACGAAGAGATCGACGACATCCTCAGACAGACCCTGGACGACCGGCGCCTGTCGCGCGGCGAGAAGGCGGCGCTGGGCGCGCTGCTGGCCGACAAGGCCCTGAGCCAGGGGGATCTGGACCGGCTGCGAGGCCGCGTCTTCGCGGCCGCCCGCGAGCAGCTGGCCGATCCGCGCGACGCCGACCTGATCGACTGGATCGAGGACACCCTCAAGGTGCTGGCCGCCGCGGTCCCGCCGCCCGCGCCGATCCGCACGGAGGCCTTCTTCAGCCCAGGCGAGGCGGTCCGAGCGAAGATCATGACGCTGGTGGGGGAGGCGAGGCGGACGGTTGATGTGTGCGTGTTCACGGTGACGGACAATGATCTGGCGGGGTCGCTGGAGGCGGCCCACCGCCGGGGCGTGTTGGTCCGGCTCATCAGCGACAACGACAAGGCCGAGGATCGCGGCTCGGACGTGGGCTGGCTGGAGAGCAAGGGCGTCCAGGTCCGGCTCGACAGGACGCCCTTCCACATGCACCACAAGTTCGCCATCTTCGACCGCAAGACGCTGCTGACCGGCAGCTACAACTGGACCCGCGGCGCCGCCGAGCAGAACGAGGAGAACATCATCACGACCGAGGACCCGGCCCTGGTGGGCGTCTTCTCCGAGAGGTTCGAGGAACTCTGGCGCGAGTTCGCCCCATGACCGAGGGCTCCGCGGGGGGATCCGAGGGGGGCGCGGGCGAGCCAGCGGGCGCGCCCTCGGGCGCGGCCAGCCAGGGCGACGGGCGAGGGCACCAGGGCGCCGGGCGCCTGTCGCGGGCGGCGCCCTGGGTGGGCCTGCTGGTGGCGGCGGCGGTCCTCGTCGCGCACGCGACCCACTTCGACTTCATCAACGACGACGCCTTCATCTCCTTCCGCTACGCCGACAACCTCGTCCAGCACGGCGAGCTGACCTACAACCCGGGCGAGCGGTGCGAGGGCTACACCAACTTCCTCTGGACGATGATCATCGCCGCGGTCTTGTGGCTCGGCGGCGATCCGGTGCCCTGGAGCAAGGGCCTGGGCGTCCTCTTGGGCCTGGGCACGCTGGCGGCGACCTTCGCCTTCGCCCGGCGCTGGTCCCGGCGCCACCACGGCCCGAGCGCCGGGGGCTGGGCCGCCGCCGCGCCGCTCTTTCTGGCCATGAGCCCCTCCTTCGCGGCCTGGACCGAGGGGGGGCTTGAGACCTCCCTCTTCACCGCCCTGGTGACGGTCGGCGCGCTGCGCTCCATCGTCGAGCTGCGCGACCCCGAGCGCGCGCCGTGGTCTGGCCTCGTCCTGGCCCTGGCCGCGATGACGCGCCCCGACGGCCTCCTCATCGCCGGGCTGATCGGCCTGCTGCGCGGCGCCGAGAGCGCCTTGAGGCGCCGCGCCCTCCTGCCCGAGCGCCGCGACTGGATCTGGCTGGCGCTCTTCCTGGCCGCCTTCGGGCCTTACTGGATCTGGCGCTTCGGCTATTACGGCTTCGCCTTCCCCAACACCTTCTACGCCAAGGCCGACGGCGCCCTCTGGGAGCCGGGGCTGCGCTACGTCGGCGGCTTCCTGCGGGACTGCCACGCCTGGATCGCGCTGCCGCTGCTGGCGCTGCCCTGGCCGGGGCCGCGCGGCGGCTGGAGGATCCAGGCCACGGCCGCCATCGTCGCGATCCCATTCATGATTTACGTCGCGCGGGTCGGCGGCGACTTCATGGCGCTGCACCGCTTCCTCGTCCCCCTGATGCCGCTGCTGGCCGTGGCCGCCCAGGAGGGGATCGCCAGCTTCTGGATCGCCGCCGAACAGCGCCAGGGCGAGCGCGGCGGCGGCGGCGGCGATGCGCCCTCTGCGTGGCGGCGCGCGCGGGTCGCCGCCGCGCTCGCCCTGGCCGTGGCGCTGCTCGGCTGGCACGGCGCGCAGAAGACCTCCGAGGCTCTGGAGGTGGGCAGCGACCGCGGGGTGGACTCGATCGGGTGGCTCAAGCAGTTCGTCGACCAGACGACGCAGATCGGCCTCTACCTCAGGGGCGCCTACCCCCCCGAGACGACGCTGGCCACCACGGCCGCCGGCGTCATCCCCTATTACTCCCGGATGCGCACCCTGGACCTGCTGGCCCTCAACGACGTCCACGTCGCCCACGAGGTCCCCGCGACCGGGCCCAGGCCCGGACACGGCAAGTCCGCCCCGGAGCCCTACGTCCTGCAGTGGCGCCCCGATCTCCTCATCCGACACCCCCGGATGTCCGCGACACCCCCGCAGCCCTCCCCGAGCGAGCGCCGTTACTGGGCCGCGCGCAATTACAAGTTCATGCACGCCCGTGTCCCCGGCCTCGATCCCCCCTACTGGGCCTGGTTCGAGTCCATCGAGTGACGGCGACAGCGCCGCCGCTGCCTCGCCCTGCGGGGCGCGCAGATCAGACGACGGGGCCGCCGCTGCCACGCCCCTGCGGGGGCGCGCAGATCACATCGAGGGAGTTCTGGAGGGGCTCAGGCGGCCTGATCGCGCCAGAGGAAGGGCCGCCACAGCTCGGGCGTGCTGCGGGTCAGGAGGGTCTTGCCGACGACGGGCAGCCAGCTGGGCTTGACGGGCTTCTTGAGCAGCGCCATGCCGGCCTCGTTCGGCGTCTGGTTGCCCTTCTTGCGGTTGCAGGGCACGCAGCAGGTCACGATGTTGGTCCAGGTCGTCTTGCCCCCCCGGCTGCGCGGCTGGACGTGATCGTAGGTCAGCTCGCCCTCGCTCTCGGGCTGGTCGCCGCAGTACTGACACTGGTGCCTGTCGCGCGCGTAGATGCTGGTGCGGTTGAAGCGCACCGCGCTCTGGCGCTGGCGCACCCGCTGGACGAGCTTGACGACCGCCGGCAGCAGGATCGACGCGGTCGCGCTTCGGATCTCGCGCTCGTAGTTGACCAGCACCTCCACCTTCTCCAGCACCAGCAGCGTGATCGCCCGCTGCCATGAGATCACCAGCAGCGGCTCGTAGCTGGCGTTGAGCAGCAATGTCCTGTCCATTCACCACCGCGAAGACATGAGCGCTCGCCTTGAGCCTGCCGCACCACGACGCCGCGCTCGACTCTGACCCTGGGCCTCATCAACCCAGAGCAGAGAGTAGGTCCGCCTGGGCCGCGGTTCAAGAACGCCGGTGACGCCCCGCGCGCTTCCCGCGGCGAAGGGCGGCCCCAACATCGTCGCAAACTATTGGATTTTATAGATTTTCGAGCTTCGGCGGGGTGGCGATGGAGATGACGCCCTGATCGGTCAGGCTGGAGGCCTTGTCGCGCACACCCTCCGTGATGAAGCCCAGCAGGTTCATGTTGCTCAGGATGTTGCGCATCTTGGTGCGCCTGTCGATGGGGATCATGCGCTTGGAGTAGAGGCGGATGAAGTGGTCGGGGTTGGGCAGGATGCTGCCGAGGAAGACGGCCTCGCGCAGCGAGAGCCGGTCGGCCTTCTTGCAGAAGAGCACCCGGCTGGCGTCGTGGAGGCCGTAGATGTCCGGGCCGAGGTGGAGCATGCTGAGGTAGATCTCCAGGATGCGCGACTTGGGGATCTCGCGCTCCAGGTGCCAGGTCAAGAAGACCTCCTGGAGCTTCCGGCTGACGGTCCTGTTGTGGTTGAGGAAGAGGTTCTTGATGACCTGCTGGCTGATGGTGCTGCCGCCGCGGGTCAGCCGTCCGGCCTCGACGTTGCGGATCAGCGCGATCTTGATCCCGGCCATGTCAAAGCCGTGGTGCTCGAAGAAGCGGGCGTCCTCGGCGCTCGTGATCGCCTGGGGCACGACCTCGGGCAGCTCCGAGAGCACCACCCAGCCCGGGTGGCCCGGGCCGATGGTGCGCTTGTCCGGCAGCCCGTTGGCCACCAGCGAGAAGTCGCCCTTGAGCTGGGGGATGGGCGAGCGCGGGCCGGTCTGGACGATCTGCACGTCGTCCACGTCCAGCTGGACGTCCAGGGCCGTGTCGTCGAGGCTGCGGGTGTCGACCTTGAGCTTGAAGACCCCGCCGAAGTGCCCCCCGAGACGGTAGCCCTGGAGCATGGGGATGAGCGCCGACGGGATGCCTTCGAGCGCCTCCTGGGCCGTGATGCGCGGCGCCCTGGCGTCCAGCGTCAGCTCCCAGTGATCCCCGGCGGTCAGCAGCCGCCCCGTCGTCTCGACCCGCAGCGCCCCCGTGCGCAGGATCCCGTCCGAGAGCGTGAGCACGCCGCTGTCCAGGTCCGCCCGCACGTGCATCTTCGCCCCGACGTTGACCGCCTTGAGCTCCTCCTGGGCCAGGATCGGCGCCCTGAGCGTCCCGTCGGCCAGATCCAGATCGGTGTGCAGCTCGACCGTCCCCAGGTCGGCCCGCACGTCCAGCAAGACCGTCCCGCTCAGACGCCCCGAGCGCAGATCGACGTGCCGCTCCAGCGCCTCCGGGGTCAGCGGCGTGTAGGGATCCACCGGCACGTCGCTGACCTTGGCCGTGACCTCGAGCCGCTCCTTGCGCGCGTCCCAGCGCGCCGTCGCGCTCCCAAGCCCCAGCGCCCCGTGGAAGTCCACACCGGCCACCAGCCGCTGCGTCATCCGATCGTAATCCACCCGCGCGTCGCCCAGAGGCACGCGGTGCTGATCCAGGCCCGGCAGCGCCGTCATCAGCGCCACGTCGCGGCTGGCGACCGCGATCCGCTCCGGCGTGCGCGACAGGCTGATCTCACCGACCTCCAGGCCCGTGATCCGCGGCCGCCCCTGCTGACCGCCGCCCGCCACGCTCCACGGCAGCTGCAGATCCACCCCGTCGATCCGCGCGTCCCTGAGCGCGATCGCCGCAGGCCACACGAGCGCCACGCCCCGCGCCTCGATCCTGGCCTCGGCCAGCCTCGGCTCGTCGATGTGCCGCCCAAGCACGTCCGCCAGCGCGTGCCGCCGCTCCCAGATGACCTCCAGCCGCCCCACGCGGGCCGGCGCCGTAAACTCGCCCTCCAGCACGCCCGGGCTGTAGCCGACCAGGTTGATGTCCCCCTTGATCAGCCCCGTCACCGACGCCCCGCGCGACTCTCGCCCCACCCTCAAGCGCCGGCTGTCAAAGACCACGTCCGGGATCCGCGCCGCCCTGTCCTCGATCCTCACGTGCGCGTCGATCAGCTCCACCTCCGGCAGCCTCGACAGCCCCTCCACGCCGCTCGAAACAACGCCCGAGGCCTCGACCGAGGCGGCGCCCGAGGCCTCGCCCGAGGCGCCCTCCCCTGCCCCGCCCCGCAGCCGACGGATGAGCGCCAGGTCCCCCTGCTCGCCCTCGCCGAGCACCACGTTGAGCTCCACACCCCGAAGCACGATCCTCGCGGGCCACGCCTCGCCGGTCAGCGCCGCGAGCAGATCCGGGTAGACCTCGACCCGCTCGACCGCCAGCCACAGCGAGCCGCCGTCGTCCGGCCGCCGCACGATGACGTTGTGCAGCGCCACGCCCGTGAGCCCGACCGGCTCGACGTCGCTGCGCACCACCCGCACCCCAGAGCGCTCGCGCAGCTCGGCCAGCCGCGCGTCGAGCACCCCTCCCGCGACGCTCTCGGTCCGCACCAGCCACATCGCCCCGACCAGCGCGATCAACAGCGCCGAGGCCACGATCGCGATCCTGGCCGCGCGCCGCCTCGACGCGCGCGAAGGCGCCGCCACCCCGACACCGTCGAGCGCGAATCCCCCCGATGTTGTCTCAACATGCTCCATCGAACGCCTCGGATCCCGTCCAGCGCCGCCTTCGTCAAGGCGCAAACACATCCTTCGGGGCTAACACGGCTTCACAGAGCGCGCAAAAAGATAGCCCGCCCTCAAAACCCGCCCCCTGGCCAAGAAGCCATCCCCCTCCATCGACGCCGCCCTCACCCTCCACATCCGCCCGCCCGTCAACCCTGGCCGACGACGGCGGCGGCTGGGATCTCAAGGCGCACGACCTGATGGCCCGGCGAGGCGGCCCACCGCGATCGATGCCCACGCTCGTCCTTCGAAGGCTTGACACCGATGTCTCAAATGTCTAATTCTAGCCGCGAGCCTGTGTCCAGTATGTCGGCATTGGAGATCTATGAAGCTCTTGACCACCACCGAAGCCGCCAGCCGCTGCGGCGTCTCTCCCCGAACGGTTCTGCGCTGGCTGACCAGCGGCGAATTCGACGGCGTGCTCACCCCGGGCGGCCATTGGCGCGTGAGGGAATCGGACCTCGCCGCGTTCGAAGCGCGATCGAAGCCCGCCCCCGCGCCGCCCGCGCCCACCCTGCGAGTCCTCCTCGTCGAGGACGAACCGACCGAAGCCGCCGCTCTGGCTCGGCTCGTGGCGTTCTTGGCGCCGGGAGCGCGCATCGAGCTGGCGGAGGACGGCCTTGCGGCTGGGCTGCTGCTGGGGATGACACTTCCGCACGCGGCGTTCATCGACATCCAGATGCCTCACCTGGACGGCATCGATGTGATCCGGCGCGCACGGAACATCGCCGAGCTTTCGCACACCCGCTTCGTCGCGGTGAGCGGGCATCTGACGGCCGAGCGCGTCCAGGCCCTCGACGAGCTGTGCGTCGAGGATGTGCTGAGCAAGCCGGTCGATGCCGGCGCCGTGCAGCAGATCCTCGCGGCGTGTGAAGCAGACAAGACACGGTCGGAGGTGCTTTGATGTCATCCGCTGAACAATTGAAGGAAGAAGCACGCCTCGCCGCCCTGCACCGGTACTCGGTGCTCGACACGGTGGAGGAGGACGCCTACGACGACATCACCGCGCTCGCGTCCAGCCTCTGCGGAAAGCCCATCGCGCTCATCTCGCTCGTGGACGAACACCGCCAATGGTTCAAGAGCCACCGCGGGCTGGGCGCGCGCGAGACGCCGCGCGAGATCGCGTTCTGCGCGCACGCCATCGAAGGCACCGAGGTCTTCGAAGTGAAGGACGCCACCCACGATCCCCGCTTTGCCAACAACCCGCTGGTCGCGGGGAACCCTCACGTTCGCTTCTACGCCGGAGCGCCCCTTGAGACACCCGACGGTCACAACATCGGCACTCTGTGCGTCGTCGACCACGAGCCCGGGGAACTGACGCAGGCGCAACGAGAGGATCTGGCCCGCCTGGCTCGCACCGTCATCAACCTCCTCGAACTCCGCCTCTCCAGGGAGGAAGCCCTGGAGAGAGCTCGCGAGGTTCGCGATCTCTACGACGGGGCGCCGTGTGGCCACCACTCTCTGGACGAGCGCGGGATCTTCGTCGCGATCAACGCGACCGAACTCGGCTGGCTGGGCTACGACCCTTCGGAGGTCGTGGGCAGCATGAAGTTCACCGACCTGCTCACCGAGGCAGGCCAAAAGACCTTCGAAGAGAGCTTCCCGCGCTTCAAGGCCGAGGGACACATCGAGCATCTGGAGTTCGAGCTGCGGCGCAAGGATGGGAGCCTCTTTCCCGTCTTGTTGAGCGCGACCGCGGTGTTCGATGAGGAGGGCGCGTTCTTCCAGAGCCGCTCGACGATCGTCGACATCACCGAGCAGGTTCGACTGAGAGCCGAGCGCGACCGGTTGTTCGATACGAGCCCCGACATGCTCTGCACCGCGAGCCTGGAGGGCTACTTCCTCGACCTCAACCCGGCCTTCGAGCGAACGCTGGGATGGAACGGGCACGAGCTCTTGTCGCAGCCTTTCCTGGACTTCGTGCACCCCGACGATCGGGCGTCGACCCTTGCTGAGCTCGAGCACCTCGGGGAGGGGCAGCGGACGCTCCACTTCCACAACCGCTACCAATGCAAGGACGGCACCTGGCGGAATCTGTCGTGGAACGCCACCCCCGATCCGGACAAGGGCATCGTTTATGCGGCGGCGCGCGACGAAACCGACATCCTCGCCGCGCGCGAGGCGCTCCGCGCGAGCGAGCAGCAGCACAGGGTGACGCTGAGGTCCCTCGGAGACGCCGTCATCGCGACCGACGCCGAGGGCCGGATCACCTTGCTCAACCCGGTCGCCGAGGCGCTCACCGGCTGGTCCGAGCCCGAGGCGCTCGGGCGACCGGCCGCCGAGGTCTTCGACATCGTGCACGAGGAGACGCGCAAGCCCGCGCTGTCGCCGATCGATGATGTGCTCGCCTCGGGCACCCCGCACGAGCTCGCGAACCACACCGCGCTGATCGCCCGCGATGGGACCGAGCGGTCCATCGAGGACAGCGCCGCGCCGCTCCTGGACCCGCAGGGGAACCTCACCGGCGTGGTCCTTGTGTTCCGAGACGTGACCGAGACGCGGGCGGCTCGCAAGGCTCTGCGGCTGCGCGAGGAGCAGTATCGACTCGCGCTCGAGGCCAGCGATCTGAGCACCTTCGACTGGGACATGGCCACCGGCGACTTCCGGGTCGACGCCAACTTCCGACGATTCCTGGGTCGCGGGTTGGAGCGAGTCGACGATGTCGAGAAGACCGCGCAGGACTACATCTGGCCCGATGACGTCCAGACCTTGCTGGCCATGCTCGACGCGATCAACGACGGCACGTCAGAACGCCTCGACGTGGAGATCCGGGTGCGCCGCGCGGACAACACGCCGCTCTGGGTTCGTGTCCTGGCGAAGGTCATGCGCCGCGGTGCGTCTGGCGCGCCCGCGCGCATGCTCGGCACCTTGCAGAGCGTCGAGCAGCGCAGGTCCATGGAGGCCGAGCTGCGATCGCTCGCGGAGCGGATGACGACCATGGTGAGCGCCAGCGGTGCGGTGCTCTACACACACGCGGCCACACCCCCATTTGGGACGACCTACGTGAGCCCCAGCGCGAAGGACGTTCTCGGATTCGATCCCGAGGCGTGTATGCGGCCGGGGTTCTGGGAGGGGCAGACTCACCCGGAGGACCTGCCCAGACTTGTCGAGGAGGCCCTGACGCTCTTCAAGAAGGGCGCCCATGTGTTCGAGTATCGCCTCCGGGATGCGGACGGGCGTTGGCGTTGGATGCTCAACCATGCACGGATACGCTGTGATGGTGACGAACAACCCGCCGAAATCGTCGTAGCCATGATGGACATCACGGAACATCGCGAGATCCGCGACGATTTGCAGCGCTTCAAAGAAGCACTCGATCAACTCGATGACGCGGTGATCATGGCTCTGCCCGACGACCTGCAGATCACCTACGTGAACAGCGGCTTCGCGAAGCAGGTCGGCTACACGAGGGAAGAGCTCCTCGCGATGCGCCTGCCCGAGATCGCAGCGACTCCAGATGAGCGCTATCGCGCCGCCATGCACCAGCTCGCCACCGAAGGCTCCATGCGCGTGGAGGGCCTGCATCGTCACAAGAGCGGCCGGGTGGTGCCGGTCGACATCACCGCCCAGCTGGTCGAGCCAAGCGCGGCGGCACCGGTCTGTGTGGCGATCGCCCGCGACATCACGGAGCGGATGCGGGTCGAAGAGGAGCGCGAAGCCGATCTCAGGTTGCAACGCGCCATCGCAGAGATCTCGACTCGGCTTCTGGAGTCCGGGGAGCCAGACATCGGCGGCGCGCTGGGGATCCTGGGTCGCGCGCTCGGCATGGACCGGGCGTACGTGGACCGAGTGGCTGAAGACAAGGCCTCGCGAACGCACGAGTGGTGCGCTCCAGGCGTCGCAGAGCACCAATCGCGGGTCCAGTCGATTCCGATGTCGTCTTTTGGAGTGCTGAGACCCGCAATCGCAGGGACGGACCCCTTCGTGGTCGCGGATGCGACGATGCTTCCCCCCGAGGCGGCCGAAGAGCGCAAGATCTTGGAGGCGTTTGGGATTCGAACCCTCGCCATCGTGCCCTTCGAGGCCACGGGAAGTTCGAGCAATGTACTGGGACTCACAGCTTCAGAGCCCCGGGACTGGACCGACAGCGAACTGAACTTGCTCCGCATCGCCGCCGATTCGCTCAGCGCGGCCAGGAGCCGTGCAATGGCAGATGCCGCGCTCGCCGAGTTGAATCGGACGCTCGAGGCGCGGGTTCGGGAGCGGACGAGGGCCTTGCACGAGGCGGAGCAAGCCGGCGGCGTCGGCTCCTTCGAATTCGATCTCCAGTCCGGGGGCGTGACCTGGACCGAGGGGCTCTACGCGATGTACGGGCGCGACCCGACCTCTTTCACCCCCACCTACGAGGGGTTTCTCGAACACATCCACCCCGACGATCGAGACCACCTGGCGAAAGAGACGAATGCCGCCATTGAGCGCGGTGGGCGCTACGGCCACACCAAGAGGATCGTCCGCGCCGATGGAGAGACTCGTCTGCTCGAGACCCGCGCCGAGGTCGTGGCGGACGCGCAGGGGCAACCCAGCCGCGTCGTGGGCATGTGCTCGGACATCACGGAGCGCCACAAGGCAGAGAAGCGCTTTGAGGATCTCTTCGAGTTCGCCCCGGACGCCATCATCATGACCCGCGCCGACGGGGTCGTTCAGAAGATCAACCGCCAGGCCGAAGCGCTCTTCGGTTACGAGCGCGAGGAGCTCGTCGGCCAGGCCGTGGAGATGCTCATCCCCGAGGCGTCCCGCGAGCACCACGTCCGGCTTCGCGAGGGCTTCGCGAGCGCCCCCACGGTGCGAGCCATGGGCGCCGGGCAGCGCCAACTCCTCGGCAGGCGAAAGGGGGGGGCGGACTTCCCCATCGACATCAGCCTGGGGCCGCTGGAAACCAGCGACGGGCTCTTGATCGCGGCCGCCGTGCGCGACGCCTCCGAGCGGGTTCGCGCCGAAGCGATCATGCAGCAGGCGCTGCGCGAGAAGGAGACCCTCCTCAAGGAGATCCACCACCGCGTCAAGAACAACCTCCAGATCATCTCCAGCCTCCTGGCGCTGCAAGCCGATGAATGCACGCTCGAGGAGACCAGGGAGTCCTTCGCCGAGAGCATCCAGCGCGTCCGCAGCATGGCCCTCATCCACGAGCGCCTCTACCAGTCCGACACCCTGGCCCGCGTCGACTTCGGCGAGTACGCGCGCACGCTGGCCATCTCGCTCTTCCGCTCCTACCAGACCGGCGCATCCATCGAGCTTGAGCTCGAAACGGCCCCGGTCGAGCTCAACATCGAAACCGCGGTCCCGCTGGGGCTCGTGCTCAACGAACTCGTGTCCAACGCCTTCAAGCACGCGTTCCCTTCGGGCGCCGGTCGACTGCACATCCGCGTGCGCCCCGAGACCGAGGGGTTCAGCCTCACCGTCTCCGACACCGGCGTGGGGCTGCCGCCAGATTATGACCCTGAAAACGCGACATCCATGGGAATGACGCTTATCCATACGCTCATTCGGCAGCTCAAGGCCCGCCTTGTCATCGAGACGGCGTCGGGCACCAGCTTCAGGATCGACTTCAAGGAACTCACCTATGCCACACGTTGAACAGCCGCAGAGAATCCTCCTCGTCGAGGACGAAGCGATCATCGCCCGCGACCTCAAGCGCAGGCTGGAGCGGCTCGGCTACGAGGTCGTCGACATCGCCGACAACGGCGCTGACGCTCTGCTCCTGGCGCGCAAGCACCGACCCACGTTCGTCTTCATGGACATCGTCATCCAGGGAGACATGGACGGGATCGAGACCGCCACCGCGCTTCAGCGGCAGATGGACGTTCCGATCGTCTTCCTCACCGCCCACGCCGACGAGGCCACGATCCAGCGAGCCAAGCGAGCGACGCCCTACGGCTACCTGGTCAAACCCTTCGAAGACCGGGAGCTGCGCACCACCGTCGAGATGGCGGTCGCGCGGCATCGGGTGGAGGCCACGGCCCGTCTCCTCGAACACGGGATCTCGTGCGCCACCGTGGGTGTGGCCATCATCGACGCGACGCTCCCCGGGCTGCCGGTGATCCGCTGCAACCCCGCGTTCGAAAGGATGACCGGCTACGACGGGGACGAAGTTCTGCGACAGCCCGCCGGCTTCCTTTTCGGCCCCGAGACATCCCCAGAGGGGAAGGAGACGCTCCTGCGCGCCATGTCGCAGAAGCAAGGGTGCGCTCTCACGCTCCAGATGCACCGAAAAGATGGAAGCGCCTTCTGGAACGAGCTGGTGTTGTCTCCAGTCTCAGATTCCAGCGGCGAAGTGACCCACCTCATCTGCTTTCACACCGACGTCACGGAGCGACGCCAGACCGAGCAGGCGCTGCTGCAGGCCCAGAAGATGGAGGTGGTGGGGCAGCTCACCGGGGGCGTTGCTCACGACTTCAACAATCTGCTGACGGTCGTGCGTGGTTACGCGGAACTGTTGATGGTGAAAGCGGAAACGGCTCGCTCTACCGAGTGGACGCAGCACGCTGCAAGGGAGATCCTGACCGCTGCGGAGCGTGGCGCACGTCTGTCGCGCGAACTGCTGACCTTTGGCCAACGGCG
>SXGS01761744.1_pt1 | contig 45624 bp, 31 predicted proteins | sample 3174681 | NCBI WGS metagenome assembly SXGS01 (sample SAMN11356861, study PRJNA531348) | freshwater metagenome | isolation source: freshwater sample F1-80 | place: China: Fuxian Lake, Yuxi | collected 2017-12-25 | reverse complement strand
GTCGCGCCTTTCGGGTGATGTTTTGCGGATCTGTGAGTATGCGTTTTTGCCCAACGGCAATCGCAACACCAGTCTAGCGCTTCTCGGGAACAAGTCTAAACAATTCGTAACAAAGTAGAACTAAATCCTGCCCGCAAAAGCTGCCCGTAGCTCGCTACGGGCCGTGCTGCGCTATCTATCGGAAGGAGCAGGAAATACTTTAGTCCCAAAAGAAGCGCGACACCTGGATGCTTTCTCCATGAACCGCGCCTCCTCTCCCCAGCCCTCTCCTCCATTCGGAATGGAGGAGAGGGTGCCCGAAGGGCGGGAGAGGAGGCGCTCAGGTTCTTGGTCCCAATGCGCGATTCTGAGATCGTTGAGGCTCTCCATGAATTCAAAATGGCGCATCGGGACCATGAACCAGCCATCGGCAGGAGCGCGGGGGATTCGTCCGAGTGTTTCAGATTTGTCGCCTCTCACTCACGAAGCGTCCGCGCTCCGAGACGGCGAGTCAGCGGAAGGAACACTTCCGAGACTGGGTGTGAATCCAGGCCGAAAACCTGGGAGCGCAGGCGTCTCGCCGGCGAGTCTCGGTACAGAACTCTGGAATTCGCCGACGGGACGCCAGCGCTCCCATGGCACAGTCACGAGGAGAGTTACTTGAGCACCGCTTCTAGTTCCACCCGTAGTTCGCCAAGTTCCTTGCTCTTGAAATGTTCGCGTGTCTTGTGCAATACCGCGACGGTCTTGCGCAGCGCGTTGAGCAATTCCTGCTTCTCCAGGGCTTCATCGGCACCGGAACGGTCCCCATCATGAATCAACAGACTCTCCAGTTCAATCATGCCCGCAACCAGATTCCGCAGCGTCAAGCGCAGGTAGCTCTGCATGGTGTTCTGGCGGTCGGAGGCGGGTGCTTGCTGAAGCAGATTCTGCATTCGTTCGCGCTCGCGATCCCAGTCCTAGATTCGCCGCCGGTTCCCTTTCAAGAGGCGCACGTTCCGATATTCCGTTATCGAAGTCTTGAGCAACCCTCGGAGTTCTTCGAAGTCCGGAGGCTTGGTCAGATACGCCGAGACGCGGAGACGAACAGATCGGGACGCGGTTTCCACCGTCGGACGTCCGGTGAGCAGGATGATCGGCAGGCCATCGATGATCGCTGGCAAGCTCTCAATCAACTCCAGATCCACATTCCCAGGCATGTGGATGTCGGAGAGCAGGACATCGTATTCCTTCGTCCGAAGCAACCCAACCGCCTCGGAGCCGGATTTTGCGAAGTCGCACTCGAAACCCGACTTTCGCAGCCGGAGGCCCAGACCAAGCTGGAATCCCTCGTCGTCGTCCGCGAATAGAATCCGCCCGCTGCTCGTTCCAGATTGGCTTGCTTGAGTTGTTTCCATGTCTCCTGGTTCGGCTGTTTTCGAATTGTCTTTCAAGATTTCTCCTGCTTTGCCGCACGATTCAACGCCCGGCTGACGGCAAAGGCCAGCGCTCGTTTATCCATTGGCTTGTGAACAAGACCGGTGATTCCGAGCTGACGCACTGCGTCCTCCGTCAGTGTTCCGGTATATCCGGACACGATCACGATCGGCAGGGATGGACGGAGTTTCAGGACCAGTCTTGCCAGATCGATTCCTGTCATCACCGGCATGGTCAGATCGGTGACCACGATGTCATAAGCATCCGGTGCCGCTTGAATCGCCGCCCATGCGGCTTCTGAACTGTTGAATATCGAAGGTTGGTACCCCAGACGGTTCAAGACGTGATTCGCGACCTGCCCCAACGCCACTTCGTCGTCCACAAACAGCACGCGTTCCCCGTTGCCGGTGGGAATCCCCTCATCGCCTCCCGTTTCCATCATGCTGACCGAACGCAAAGCAGGCAGATAAATCTCAAACGTGGTTCCTCTGCCGGGCTCGCTATCCACCGCTATCACGCCATCGTGCTCCTTGATGATGCCATGCACCACCGACAGTCCGAGGCCTGTGCCTTCCCCAGGCGCCTTGGTCGTAAAGAACGGTTCAAAAATCCGCTTGAGTGTTTCCTTGTTCATCCCGTGGCCGGTGTCGCTGATGAGCAACTGCACATACTCAGCCTCTTTCAGCTCCGGGTGCAGCTTTGAGGTTGAATTCACCCTGAGAACCTGCAGCCGGACGCAAAGCCGGCCGGGATTCCCCTTCATCGCATGTCCCGCATTCGTGCAAAGGTTCATCACCACCTGATGAACCTGTGTCGGATCAGCCAGGACGTCGGGCAGCTCGTTGGAAATCTCCTCCGCAATATCGATGGTGGAAGGCAGCGTGGAACGCAACAGCTTCAGAGCCTCATTGATCACAGGCCCCAGTTGCAGGCTCTTGCGCTCCTGCTTCTGCTGCCGGCTGAATGAAAGGATTTGCCTGACCAGACCCGTCGCCCGCTGGCTGGCTTTGAGAACCTGATGCAGATACTCGGCTTGTTCACTTTCGGGTGAGCTCTCCATCCGGGCGAGCTCGGTGAAGGAAATGATGGCTGCAAGGATGTTGTTGAAGTCATGGGCTATGCCGCCCGCCAGCGTGCCAAGCGCTTCGAGCTTCTGCCTCTGGCGCAGTTGCGCCTCCAGCCGCTGCTGCTCGATCTGGGCGAACAGGACGGACACCAGGTTGGCAACCGCTACCGCGAAGGTTTGCTCATCGGCCGTCCATGTCCGCATCGGTCCCACATGCTCACAGCAAAGCACTCCAGCATTACCGCTCCTCGCCCGGAGCGGCGCATCCATTAGCGAACTGATTCCCAGTGGTGCCATGTAGGCTTCAGCCAGCGAGGCGGTGCGTACGTCCGTGCGTACATCACGAATGCCAATCACGTCGGAGCAATCCAGCGCATTGAAATAGTCTTCGTGTCCGTGCCTCAGCAATTCCATCCCGGTCGAGTGCTGGCTCCCGTTTCTCTCGAACAATTCAATGCAGGAGAGGGATACCCGATCGCGATTATAGGTCCAGATTCCCACCCGCTCGACCTTCAGCGTGCGCGCCACGACCTCTGTAATCTCCCCGAGCACTTCAGACAGGTTCTCGGGGTTGAGCGCATAACTGCCCGTCAGCGAAGCCAGCGCCGTCTCGTGGCGCTGGTACCGTTGATTCATTTCGAGCAACGCCTGCTCCGCCCGTTTGCGCTCGGTGAAATCCTCGGTGCAGGCTAGGAGCACCTGTTCGCCGTCCATTTCGATGAGCTCCGCCGAGATCCTGACGTCGCGCAGTTCACCCGAGCGATGGCGGAAGACGGCTTCGAAATCAGGCAGCCGCAGGCTCTCACGCAATTTTCCCACGTGAACCGCCCTTTGTTCCAGATCGGCCCAAAGGTGAAGTTCCCCCACCGTGTGGCCCAGCAATTCGTCCCGCGAGTAACCCATGAGCCGGCAGTAGCTCTCATTGACATCGAGGATTCTGCCCGCCTCGGCAGTCGTCAGTGCCACGGCGACAGGGCTGCTGCGAAAGGCAGTGGCGAACTTCACCTCACTCGCGCTCAACGCCGCTTCCGCCCGTTTCCGCTCGGTGATGTCCTGCCAGGTTCCCATCAGGCCGATTACCTGGCCCATCGCGTCTCGCATGGGCATCTTGTTCGTCTCCAGCCAGCGCGTGATGCCATCGGCAAACGTGACCTGCTCAATGATGCCAAGCTGTGGCTGTCCAGATTCCATGACCTCGCGGTCCTCTCTCAGGAAAAACTCCGCCTGATCCGGCGTCACCGAGCCGAACATGCCATCGACCTTTCCGAGAACCCACGCATTATCCTCGATCCCAAAGGTCCGGGTGACAACCGCGTTGCAACCAAGGTATCGCGACTCGCGATCCTTCCAGAAGACACCTTGGGGGATGTTGTCCAACACCAATTGCAGCATCCCTTGCGAAGAGCGCAGAGCTTCCTCCGTCCGCTTCCGCTCGGTGATGTCCCGGACGAACGCACTGAACTGACGTTCGCCGTTGATGGTGACGGCAGCCACCGTCATCTCGATCATAAGTCCGCTCCCGTCCCGCCGCGCCGCCGTCAGTTCCAGGCAGCGATTGAGGACCGAGCTTTCCCCCAACTGGATGGATCGCCATAAACCGGGTTTCTCAGCATCCCGTTGAGCGGACGGAACAATGGTCGCCATCAGCTTTTGCCCAATGGCCTCGCTGGCACTCCAGCCGAAGATGATCTCCGCCTGCGGATTCCAGCCACTGATGCGCCCTTGAGCATCGATTGTGATCACAGCATCAAGCGCGGTGTCGATAATCTGGCGTGTCCTTTCCTCGCTCTCACGACGGGCTTCCTCCGCCGCTTTGCGTTCGGTGATGTCCGACTGCGAGCCGGCCATGCGGACCACGTGCCCGGAGGCATCGCGCTGCGCCAGGCCGCGGTCCAGAACCCACTTCCACGATCCATCCTTGCAACGAATTCGATATTCATCCGCAAAGAATGCCATCTTTCCCTCGAAGTGCGCCTCCACGGCGGTCCGGATGCGGGAAGCGTCGTCGGGGTGGATGCCATTACTCCTCTCTTCCTCACGATCACTCACCTCATCCTCTTCAAGGCCACGCATCTGTTTCCAGCGCGGGGAAAGATGAACACGCCGATTGAGAACATCCCAGTCCCAGATGCCGTCGTTGGCACCTGCCACGGCGAGTTGATAGCGTTCTTCACTCACGCGCAACACACGCGCCTGCCGATCCAACCGCCTGACCATGTGCCGCTGCCATCCGATGATCGCCAACACAGCCAGCAACACCGCCGCGATCGGAAGGTAATAGGGACTCAAGTTGCCAAACTGGATTGGGTGCTGCTCGATCGGGCCGACCCATCGACGGTAGATCCTGTCGAAAGAACCATTCTGGCGGACCGTCGCCAGCGCCTCATTGAGTCGCGCCAGCGTAGCGCCATCACCCTTGTGAACGGCGATGTGAAACTGGAACAGTATGTCCTCCAAAAACTCACTGCGCAGCCCCTGAGCCTTGATCTCCTTCTTGTCCAGACGGCGGGCGAGGAGGGCCGCATCAACTTCCCCACGTGCGACGGAATCGAGCGCAAGATCCACGGTCGGGAGAGGCAGGACAAAAGCACCCCAGCCCTTGTTTTTGGTCGCAAGTGAATGTTCCATCGACCCCTGAAGCACTCCGATCCTCTTCCCTGCCAGGTTCGCCGTTTTCCGTATTGGAGGCCGGTCATGGCGAAAATAGGCAACACCGTGCAAGGAAGCATGCGTGATGGAAAATTCCATCGTTCGGAGGCGCTCATCGGTGATAGCCACGTTCGCAAGCGCGTCGAGACGGCCCGCTTGGAACTCCGAAAGGATGAAGGTCCATGGAGCAGCCTTGATCTCGAACTCGATCCCGCCCACCTCCGACATTTCCCTGAGCAGATCACCACTGAATCCGGACGGCTGCCCCTTGCCATCCAGCTCGGAAAGCAAGCCCGATCCCTCGACCCCGATGCGCACACGCGGCGCTGCGAGAAGGATGGCAGTGCCAGTAAAGAAAAGGCAGAAGAATGCCATGCTCCGGCTCAGGAAACCGGAACATAATCGTAACGTTGGCAAGTTGGGCGGATTATCACGCATGCAGACTAACTCAAAGAGAGTGAATTTCAATGATGATCAGAAACTAGCCACACGAAATGTTGGAACAAGAAAAAACACCGCGACAGAAAAAACACCGGGGGCTTCTTCCTTGTGGTGCCTCCTGAAGTTGTCGGCAACGAAAAGACCTCAAGACCGGGCGTGGCCGAGCGTGGTGCCGGATCGCGGAATTTATTCCGCACTCCAATCGATGCGCCTGCGGCGCCGCCGAGATTCTCAGCCTATCCCGCTGTCCCGCTCGTAACTCTCCATGAACCGCCCCTGGGTAGCGCAGGTTTCCAAACCTGCTGTATCGCCGATTTCCAAATCGGCACGGCGTGCGTTTCCGATCGGTCCGCGAGTTTGGAAACCCGCGACACAGCAGACTTGGAAGTCTGCGCTACGAGCCAACGCGGGTTCATGGTCTCAACTCACGTCCATTTTTTGGAGGTCCTGCCTCACCATGAAACGTCCATCGGAGCGCCCACAGCTTTGTCCGCGCGAATCCGACCTTCCCGACTCGCGGACATGGCTGTCCGCGCTCCTTGCCATCATTGGTTCATGGTCCCGATACGCAATCGTGAAATCGTGAAGCTTCATCATGAAGCCCCGGTGCATCCACAAGTTGTCGGTAGAATGTGGATAGAGAACGGATGACTCCGTCGCCCCCCACCCAAACCGGACAGGCGGTTTTCCCGCATCCGGCTTTCCGGTTCGTGGCTGCTTCCGATGGACTGGCTCAGGCGCTCGACTCAAGGCTCTTGGAAGAGTCGCACCAGCCGCGCAGGCTTGCACCCCGCTCACCTGTTTGGCAGGCGGTCCACTGTCAGGTCGGCGTGAATCCTCAAGCCCGGTTTTCCGGCGCATCCGGGCGCTCAGCCTTGCGGCACTACCCGGACCCTTTTGAGATGAGGTCTTCACGGCTCCCAACACCACGTCCCTACCCCCCTTTGCTCCACGGTCGTTACCCGCTTCTTGGCTACTACGAGGGCTCTGACCCCGACCGGCCCTTTCGCCGCCAGCCGTGGTTCCCTGATTCACGTCACTCGAACTTCCAACCATTCCATCTCCAACCATCTGCAGTTCTCCTCCAGACGCGATCCACTCCCTCTGCGCTGGGGGCACTATTTTGTTCGGGCTTCGCCTTCGCTCTCGCAGGCTCGCCAGAACCGCCGACCGAATCGAGTTCACCTTGTCCGGGGACCCGGACCTTGTTACGGACTGGTTGTTCACTTCCAGTTGCTCTCCACCCGGGGGTATCGCCCCGGCGCAGTTACTTTCAGTTACTGGCCCTTCAGTGTCGGCCAGGTCAGGGACTCTCACCCTGCTGTTCAAGTGCGCTTTCAGGCGCACGGAGCGCGGAATTCATTCCGCCGGACCGTGGAAACGGAGCCCTCGCCGTGTTCTCATCCGGGCTCCGGAGGACTCGCACATCCCTGCGGAATAAATTCCGCGCCCCGGCACCATGTTCGGCCATGCCCGGTCTTGAGGTCTTTTCGTTACCGGCTTGTGGATGCACTGTGAACCCCGGAGCAGCCGGAATTTCCGTTGTCCGACGCATCTTCATGGCTTATCACTTCCGACGGCAAAACATGACGCGAACATCTCCACCCACCAAACACGCGAGGAGGTTTCCTTGATCTCACTTCCCTCGACCGAACACGCGTATGATCACGAAAACGCGTTCTACCTGACCTGCAAGCCCGGACGTATTGGCAAACTCCTGGCGCACCATGAACTCTATCAGCGAGCCCGCGAGCGTCCCGGAGCTTTCGTGGAATGCGGCGTTTTCAAAGGGCCCTCCTTCGCGCGGTTCGCCATGTTCCGCCATCTCTTCGAGACGGAGGAAACCCGCGCCCTGATCGGATTCGACATTTTCGGAAAGTTTCCAGAGACCACATTTGAAGACGACAAGGCGCGGCGAGAGCAATTCATCAAGAGCGCCGGCGACGAGAGTATTTCCGTGGAACAATTGTGTGCCGTGCTTGCCCAGAAGGACTGCGGGAAGAATGTGACGCTGGTTTCAGGGGACATCTGCCAGACCGTGCCTGCCTACGCAAACGAGCATCCCGAACTGCGAATCGCTTTGCTCCATCTGGACGTGGATATTTACGAACCCAGCCGCGTGGTGATGGAAGTTCTCGCACCACGCGTGGTGCCCGGCGGAGTGATCATCCTCGACGATTACGGAATCTTTCCCGGCGCGACCAAGGCCGTGGATGACTATCTGGTCGGTCGGTCCGAAAGGATACAGAAGTTTCCCTTCGCGCTGGCTCCGGCGTATTTGATCAAAAGCGGGAACCCCGGGTGAGGTGAATCCTCAGCCTCAGTGGCGCACCAGATACATTTGTCCAGAGCCCAGGTGAACCGGGGTAAAATCGCCGGCGGTGGGTGAATCAAGAAATTCCTTCACTGCCAGCCAGGCTCCACCCAGCGGGGGCGTATGGCCTTGATCTTCGAGAACGATGATGGAGCCGGGGACGGTGAGCGGCACGATCTGCTTCAGGCTGGCCACAACCGCTTCATACATGTCCACATCAATGTTTGCCACTGCCACGCTTTTCAAATCTGCCGGGAGCGGGTCGGTGATGATGTTCGACTTGAGCACCGTAGCGTTGGTAAACTCTGCCGTCCATTGGCGTACGGTTTCTTCCCCTGCGTTGGCGTGACTGCCAGCCCAGTAGGCGTCACGGCTTGCCAGGGCTTCCGGGTAGGTGAAGCCTTCAAAAACATCGAGCAACCAGGCGCGACGCCGGATCCCGGCGCGGCGCATGTAGGAGAGGACACAATGCGCGCTTCTTCCCTGGAAAACGCCCACTTCGATGAAGTCTCCCGGCACCTGGCGCGTGCTTTCGAGGGCTTGGATCAGGTTCTCGAAATCGGCGACCGAGAACTTGGGCTGCGACAGGGCGGCCTCAGCACACAAGACTTCGTGCGCAGCCACGTTGTGGTGGAAATAGCGTGCCGTGGGGTAAAACACTCGCGGCATCAAATACACCGCATCTGGCATGAATTGGATGGTCGCCAGGGCGTGTGCCAGACGTTCGTCTGAAAAAAAGGCGCAGATGAACACTTTCGCCCCCGGCAGAGCGGCGGCTTCCTTCGCATCACCGATGAATGTGGCTTCCGTTTCATCCAGCCGGATGGTCGTGTCTGTCAGGTAAAACCGGCGGGCATCGGGATGTTTCTGTCGGGCGCGTTGAACAACTTCGATCACGTGAGTCCGCTCGAAACGCGGCATGGTGAGCGCCTCGGGTTTGTAATAGAATACAGCGCATTCACGGCGTAATTCTGGCCAGTCATTCAGTTGGGAGAGCAATCGCAACCGGGCTTTCTCGCGCGCTGCTTCCACGTCCTCCTGAATCCAGGCTTTCGTCTTCCGTGCCACAGCAGGCCAGCCGTACTGTTGCCGAATCATCGCCGCCATCTGCCGTCGTCGTTCGACATCGGACAGCGCCAGACAATGGAGATACCCCTGCCGCAACGTGGCATCGTCCGCGCCAAAGGGGATCACCAGGCCGTGCCCGGTTTCGCGAATGAAACGACAGGAAGGCTGTCCATCATCGGCGAGTACCGGCAATCCGCTTCGAAGATAGTCCAGAAGCTTGCTGTCGTCGTGTGTTTGCCCAAACCGGCGGGAGAAGCCGAGCGCCATGCTGGCCGCCCCGAGCAAAGGGGCGTTTTCGCCGAGACATGATCCAAGATACTGGAGATTGGCGGGCTGATCGCGCCCACACCAACGCTTCAGAACCGCGGCAAATTGTTCCGTCGGCACCGGGCCGCCACGGTGATCGATGTAAGGCTCGATCATCGTGCCGTCTGCTGAAGCCAAGCTCTGGTCGCGCACGATCGCTGACACCACGCGCACTTCACATTCCGGATTTACTTCGGCAAAGCGGACGATCTGCTGGAGCGTGGACGGGAGCCGCAAGGCACCGATCCAAATGGCCGTAGGCCGCTCGACCGGCACGATGCTCTCGTCAATGTAGGGATGCTCATCCACTCCGTAGGGGATGACGTGCAATGGCAAATCCAGTCCATGCTTCTCCCAACCTTTGGCGACCACATCATTGTTCAAGGACACACCGACCACTCCCTGGAGCAGGGCCGGCAAATCCTCAGCTTGATTGCTGTCAAAACAACTGGCCACCCACTTGCGGGGATGGACGACGGAGAAGACTTCGGGCACTCGCTGGCGCAGCGTCTTGAGGTTGGTTGAGCAGAGCAGCAAGACCTGGGCGTTTCCCGCTGCCACGGTCAGGTTTGGACGGGGCACGAGTTCCAGATCCCTTGAAATCCAACGCGATGGGACAGCCTCGCAACCCGGCTCCACGACCAGCCCGGTTCTCCAGCCTTGCAGCGCCAGATTATTCGCCAGGCCGAAAGCTCTCGTAGCGTTGCCACGCAGGGATCCGTAAGGACGTTCGGGATCAAGCCGCTCAATCGGGAGTCCACAGACCAGAACGTCAAACTTTGTTTGCGGTTGCCAGGCTTTTGGGCCGTGGGAAATCGTTTCGCCGCCCGTGGCAGGGTGGCTGCAATCACCGTTCAGCGATTGAGTGGATTCCTGAACACCGGGCGTGAAGCTGACGTGCCTATTGCTTCCGGCGGCGACATGTCTGGTCCCCTGCTCGTCCCGGCAATTCTTCAATGCCCATTCGTAGAGGGCGATGTCTGTGGCAAAAAAACGTTCAATCACCTTCCGGTTCGCCGGATCTTTCAGGAAGGCATCCTTCGGTTCACCGTCCACATTGGCACGGACGGTTTGCAGCGATGGCACCCCAATCCTTGAACCGACCCAGGCGAGCGCGGTGGGCAGATCCTCGGTGAATCCGACAAAACTGAAGTCCGATTGAAGCTTGGATTTTGTGCACTCCAGCAAATTGTCGTCGTGTGTCGTCAGCTTCCAGTGATACTCCTGCTCCAGTCCGCCCACCAACTGACGGGCCTGGGAGTTTTCAAACATGGGCGACAACCGCGCTTCGAAGAATTCCACGAGGCTCATTTTGCGAGCCTGTTCCCCGAACAGTGAGCGGGGATAATTTCGAATCTCGTGACGCCACAGTGATACCGCGCGCTCGTACGGATCTCGCAGCATGGTGAACACCCGCGCCTTGCGTAGCCCTGCCAGTTGCACGAAATCTATCCCGAAGTGGCCCATGATGAAACTGGGAAGCTTGTGCTGTCCGGTCCCTTTTGCTCCGACATGGCCTTGCAACAGCGCCAACGCTTCACTGCGTCGCATGGCCCCGCGGTAAACGCGAATGATGCTTTCGGGTGGCAATGCCTGTTCCACCGCCACACGGATCGAATTGCCTCCTGTCTTGGGAATATGCACCAACACCAGCGGATTCCATCCCGCATCGTTGTCTGATGCCAAGGACACATCAACGCCACGCTTCAACTGAATTTCCGCCTTCACTCGCGCCGCATCCGTATCCGCCACGTCTGTCGCCAGGGCACGGTCAGCAGCGGCTTCCGCTGCATTCAAGTCCCCTTGCTGAAAATGGTAGCGTGCCATGCCGGACCAGGCGGTGGAACAATTCGCATCTAAACGGAGTGCCTCCGCCAAATCCCGGCCCGCAGAATCCCGATCCCCGGTGAGGAGATCCAGGCAGCCCCGGTAACTCCACAAGTCCGCCCGGCCCGGTTCCATGGCGAGCGCTTGACACAACGCCTTCCGTGCACCGGCGAAGTCCTCGCGGTTTAGACAATCATTGCAAACGACCAGAGTGTCATCGATGAGTCCACGGCCTGGCGAAGTAGCAGTTGTGTTCATGGCAAGTGGGGATTACGCGCAAGCAGAAGCTCGAGACATCGGGAGGGAACGTGCGGTGCCCGGTGATTTGGTTCCGGCACCACGGACCACTGCATTCAACCAGGTTTCCACCAGGGGCAGTTCCTCCTGTCGCACCCAACCATGTTCCACCAGCGCCCTGTAACAGCGACTCAAGTTCTCCGCCGCGTCATGGCCCAACGACAGGGCATCCAACGCGGCAACGATCCTGGCGGTTTCCAGGTAACACGGGAGTTCATCCCGGAAGTCAGTCAACAAATTGTGCTCGTTGCGCTCCTGTCGCGCCGTGGGGGCGTGAAATCCCAGCCGCCAGCCATGCGCCCAGAAACAACGTTGAGCAATCAGCCCTCGTAAAATGTCGGTGAACCGATAGGTGACCGTGGACGGCAGGTAAAGGTACGGAAACGCCGGACGGCTCCACCAGGTGTTCTGCGAATTGAAGGGACAGTAGCTGCCTGCGGGCAGCACAATCGGCGCGGCGTTCTTGAAGGATACCGGATCACAGCGGGTCAGCCTGAAGATGGCATCCACGTCCGGATCTCCTTCCACCAATCCCTGCCAGACCACGACCTTTTGCGCTTCACCTCGCTCAATGGCAGGTGCTGCGCATCGTCCGATCTCTTGGAGTGGATAGCCTCGCGGCCATACATGCGTGCCGCCGAAGTGGGCGTAAACGTTGATCCAGCGAGCCCCTGACGAAGCCTCCACTCTCAAGCCTCGATGGGGAGGGCAGCACATCCACGGCTCCAAAGGCGCATTATCATCGTCCGTATCGAAAATGAATCTCGCCCCAGTCTCGATGGCGTGGAGATAGCCAAGGTTCTTGCGGGAGTAATGCCGCCAGGGAAGTTGTTGGGCAAACGCAGGCCAGTCTCTCCGTTGCCGTTCCACGGTTAGAACTTCGAGACCTTGAGGCGGATTAAACTTCGGCGTTTTTAGATCAGCCACCAGAGTCGTGATCCAGTCAGTCTGACGAAGAAATGCCCGGACCTGGACCGTGGGTCGGCGGATGGAAGTGACGACGATATGAGATTTTCGAGTGGCGGAAGTACGGACGCTTCTTGTGGTAACAGGCGCGCACGACTTCAATGCGCGGCGCGGCGCATCCGTCGATTTTTTGCGTCGTGCTGGAGATTGCATTCGGTCTTATGCACAGGCTGCGGTCGAGGCAATCAGTGCCTATTCCTGAATCAGTTCCTGAGTGTGAACTGTTCCGGTTACTTGCAATGATCGGATTCAGCTTGAGCCACCCAACGGTGAGCGGTGGCAGCGTCGGCGTAACGCTTTGCAGCGAGGTTCAGATCGATGGCAAGTTGCAAGGGGAGAGTGCTTTCCGGCTCCATGCTGAGAGCCCGCTTCAAGTAGCCTTTGAAGTTCTCAATGTCATCGAGAAGCAAGCAGATGTGCGCCAGTCGCATTTGCAGGCTGATGTCCCGGGGAGCATACGCGGCGGCGAAGCCGTAGGCGCGGCCTGCGGCAACGTATTCACCAAGCGAGAAATGCAGATGCCCCAACTGTTCCCAGGTGGCGGCGGGTTGGACAACCGCAATGGGGATCAGCTTGAGCAACGTGTCGGATGTTTCGTATCGAGACTCCGCGAAATGCGAATGAGCCGACGTCAGTATGGCATCCACCAGGCCAGCGGTACCGGGAACGGTTGCCGGCTCCTTCTGCAGGGTGGGACGCGGCGCAGGTATTAGCCAACGCGCTGCCGGCTTGTGATTGTCACTACCGCAAACGACGCGACAAGGGGCGGGAGAACGGCGACAGCTCTTGCGTCGGACTGTCGAATTTCCACGGCGGAGTCTGTTGCCATGCCGGCATGGAATCGATCCGGTCAATCCGCTTCGCAGTCCCTGATTTCGATTCCAGCAATTATCGCCTTGATTGTTCATGGGGGATTATTCCGCCGACTGGATGTGCCCGTTGCTAGAGACTTGACCCTTCAGGGTCGTCCGCATGCTTCAGGCCGCTAAAGCTTATTGTTGGAGCAGTCGGAGCGCGCTCTGAGGCATCGTGTTCGCCTGCGCGAGCATGGCGGTGCCAGCCTGCACCAGAATGTTAAAGCGCGCGTACTGCGTGCTTTCATCGGCGACATCAACATCTTGAATGCGCGAACTGGCGGCTGAAAGATTCTCCTTGCTGATCTGCAATTGCTCGCCGGTGAAATTGAGGCGCGACTGATAGGCACCGATATTTGCACGGTCGCCTGCCAGTTGAGTGATGGCAGTCTTCACGTAGCCCAAGGCCGTGGCAGCGGCACCAGAACTGGAAATCACAGTGGTGTTGCTGATCGCGTCATCATAAGTCGTGGTCCCCAGATCGACGCCGGCCATTGTAAAGGTGGTGCCTTCGGAATCGATGGTCACATCAAGCCCGTTCGACGAGAAAAGGCTCACGCCGTTGAAATCCTTGTCGCGCGTGCTGTTGATGTATTCCTGCAACTGCGCAAATTCTGTATTGTAAAGTCCTCGATCCGCATCGGACTTGGTGCCGTCCTGCGCGAGGATCGCCAGCTCGCTCATGCGGTCCAGCGCCTTGGCAATCTTTTTGAGATAGCCATCCTGTGTCTGCGTAAAGGAAACGGCGTTGCCGACGTTTGATTTCGCGGCATTCAGGCGCTGCACCTGCGCATCCAGGCGGGACGCGACGGCAAGGCCTGCCGCATCATCGGCAGGGTTGACAATTTTGGAGCCGGAGCTCAGGCGCGCCAGGGATTTGGCGAGCATGGCGCTGCTGGTTTCCAGGTTGGACGCAGCCGACTGGGCCTGCACGTTTGTATTGATGACCATAATCTTCTATCTCTCCTTCTTCGGGGTTTTTGTTTTACTTGGACGGAGCGGTACTCCCCGCATCCTGATCGGGTTTTGGCTGCAAACTTCTCGCTGACAATCGTGGCGCCTTGGAGCGCACTGCCGTCGCAGCCTCACGATTGTTCTTCTGGATTTCTTCGTAAACCTCCAGACGGTGGACGGGCACGTCGGCCGGGGCATCGATGCCTAGTTTGACCTGATCGCCGTCCAGACGCACGATCTTCACGACGATACGTCCGTCAATCACGATGCTTTCATTAACTTTGCGCGAGAGGATCAACATATACGTGGGCAGTGAAGTTCAAGAAGCGGTGTCCAACGGATGACGCAGATCATAATCGGCGGCATTGACGGGAATAACCTGTTTGGCCAGAAGCGTCAGGCGGTTCACAACCACCGGGCCCTTGAGATTCATCGTGGCTTGATTGGGTCCACGCACGGTGACGATGTTGACAATCATCGCATCCTCCGGATTCCGCAGCCCCAGAAACTCCACATCCTCCGGGCTGAGATCGGGACGATACCCCGGCATCGCAATGGAAGGTGGCATGACCAGAAACGCCTGCTTCGGCTCCTCCAGCATCTGGAGCCACATGAAGGGCGCTTCTTCGGTATTGGCAAGAAGCACGTAGCGCTTGTTGACTTCAAATCCCATCAGTCCGAGCGGCAACATGATGATGCTCTCAGTAGGGACCGCCACGCGATCCGGTTGGTTTGTCGAGGCTGTTTTCATTTTTCGTCGTCGCAGTCGGTTTAGCACCGGACATGCCATCAAGTTTTCCCACGCAGGAGGCTAGTCGGAACTCGCTGATATGGAAACAACTGCACAACGGCCCCTGTCATACCGTCACTTGAACCTCCATGACCCACAGGCAATTTTGATCATGGCAACTAGGACCTGGAGGACTTTTTTGCCCCTGGCTTTTGCATGGGGATTATTCTGCCGGTGGCCATCTCGAACGATCGAGTTTTCCAGCAAGCCCCAGTCGGATCAACCCGCCGCGCCAGCAATCCCCCTCGGTTCCACTACGTCTGCGGCGGCTGACGGCGCCGCAGACTCCGTTCCACCGAGGGGGATTGCCCAGAGCCCTGAGCGTTGAAGAAACCATGAACCAATGAACAATCTACTCCCAAACCACTGGTCACTTTTAATTGTCGTCAGTGGCCACTAATAATTGTCGTTGACCACTCACCCCCCGGCTACCATCTGGCATCCATTCAGGATGCGGGAAGTGGTTCCACCAACACCCGCTATTCCACCGAAAACATCAAAGAATACGGATTTCCATGGCAGGCGCGGATGCACCAACCTTCAGTTGAAGGCCGGAAACTTATTGGGATTTTTGACGGAGTTGGCTTAACCGAGTCAAATAGACATGCCCATACCATGAAAACTGGCGGGCTCGACAAGAACATGGAATCGGCCCAGTGTTTGTAAAGCCAAAGGACGATCGAGTGTCTCCATGACACAGTGGACTCGGGATGGGCGAACGGATCAAGCGAAGCGCAGGAGCGGGAATGCCATACGCAATCGAGTTGTATTTTGATGCTGCCAGCGAGTCTCGGCTTTACTCGCTATGGGACGAGTTCGCCCGGTTTGGCGAATCGTCCATGCGGAACGTTGAATCCAGACCTCACGTCTCTCTCGCCGTCGCGGGCGCTGTGGACCTGACGGCAACGTGCGATCTTCTTAATCAGTTTGGGCGCAGCACCAAGGCGTTTCCGATGTCACTGCGCTCTTTGGGGTTCTTCATTTTTAGAGGGCGCATTGCCTACCTCGCGCCCAAAGTCACTCCGGAGCTGCTCGCATTGCACGAACGTTTCTTCATCGAGTTCAGTTTCGTCGCAAGTGGTATCTGGCGATATTATGAGCCCGCAGTATGGGTTCCACACTGCACCGTCTCGGTGGGACTTCTTCCCCAGAATCTGGCTTCTGCCTTCGAAGCATGCGAAACCTTCGGTCTCCCGCTCGAATGCCACATGGTCGAGATCGGCCTCAGTGAGAGTCGGTTCGATCCTGTCAAACAGTTGCATACAGCGCCCTTGATCGCATGAGAGCAGCCCCGAACAAAGCCATTCGCTAAAAACCAACAACCCTCCATATCACAATCCCATGAAAAAACGCGTTCTCGTTCTCGGAGCCGGCTTCGGCGGGCTCGAACTCTGCACCATGCTCTCGGAATCATTCGGTAATGCCATCGAAGTGACGCTGATCGACAAAAGTGACGCCTTCACGTTCGGCTACTCGAAGCTCGACGTGATGTTCGGGCGAGCGACACTCGACGCGGTCAAGGTGCCGTACAAGAAATTTCTGAAACCCGGTGTGCGTTTTCTACAGGAGACGATTTCGTCAATCGATCCTCTCACCAGGAGAGTCACGACCGATCATGGAACCCACGAGGCGGATTTCCTGGTTGTCGCGCTTGGTGCGGATTACGACTTCGATGCCACGCCGGGCATGAGGGAGACCACCGAGTTCTACACCGTGGCGGGCGCGGAACGGCTCGGGAAGATCCTCCCAACCTTCACCAAAGGCCGTGTGCTCATCGGGGTATGCGGGGCGCCGTTCAAATGTCCGCCAGCACCCAGCGAAGCAGCGTTGATGATGCACGATTACCTAACGAACCGAGGCATCCGGAGCGCCTGTGAGATCACGCTCATTCTCCCGCTCGAAACCCCGGTGCCTCCGTCACCTGAGACTTCGCGAGCGTTGCTCGCCGCATTCGCGGAGCGGAACATCACCTTCGTCGCCGACCGTGAAGTAAGGTCGATCGACAACCAGCGCCGGTTCGTCACGATCGACGACGGCCGCGAGTTTCCCTTCGACCTCTTCCTGGGTGTCCCCGTGAACCGCGCGCCAAAGATCCTCGAAACCAGCGGCATGACTGAGGACGGGTATGTGCCGGTGAAACCCAAAACGCTTGAGACGCGCTTCCCGGATGTGTATGCCGTTGGCGATTGCGCGCGACAAGGCACGCGGAAAGCCGGCGTCTTTGCCGAAGGCGCCGCACGCGCCGTCGCCACCAGCTTGATTGCACGCCTTCGCAACAATGAAATCCCGGTGACACACAAAGGCACGGGCTCGTGCTACATCGAGTTCGGTGCCGGACGGATCGGCCGGGTGGATGTCGATTTCTTCTCCAACCCCGATGGTCCGACGGGCACCTATCACGAGCCGTCGGTCGCCCTTCGCGCTGACAAGGAGCACTTCGGTTCGAGCCGCCGTGCCCGGTGGTTTGGGATATAGCGGTGGGAGAGATCAGTCATTCGATACACCACGGAGTGTGAATGAATTGATCAGAGCGAGCTGTCCGAGGTTTGACCGAAGTCGGATTCCATTCTGACGCTACCCTCCAAACCTTGATTCCCTGGGCGCGCGGTAGCGGATGCTCAGTTCCGGCGTTTCGATGCGGCGATGACCTTCGACTTTTGAATCGAGGCAACGGTCGAGCATCGAACTGGCAATCTGGGTTCGCTCAACTGGGTAAGGCGCACGCCCGATGAGAATCATTTCGACTATCTGATCCACAAGACAGGCCGAGTAAGTCACGTTGGGCGTTGGCGGAAGGAAGAATTGTGTCGAGACGATCCCGCCGTTCGCAAGCTGTGCCGCGAAACAGTAATCCTGAAGGGCTCCATTGAGCATGAGCAAGGTAGTGCGCAACCCGTCGTTGCGTTCGATGAAGTAGGCGGCTGGGTTTTTCACGAGCTTCGGCAACTGACCGTTGTGCGCCAGATCTTGGGGTCGCGAATCGAGTTCAGAATCGCCCTGGAGCGAGTCGGATCGCGACAGCGCCGCTTCGAGCAATCGCCTGGACCAGCGGCCTTCCTCGCCCGCCTTCCACACGGCGTCGCCTTCGATGAGTTGCACGGATCTGATGCCGCTCTCCCCTCCCCTGCGCCGCTCGACCATGCATTGCATCGCTTCGAGCGCGTGGTAATCCATCGGGTCCGAACCTCCGACACCCACCATCAGCGCCTCGTTGAGTTTCGCACCATAAGGAATCTCGACCGGTGGCAGACGCCACGTCACGGGCAGCGAAGAGCCGGCGAGAAACGGAAATTTCAATCGCTTCGAATCCGCCACCATTTGGCGGGCCTTTTCCCAACTGTAGGAAAGGTGCTTATCGTTGAAGATCGGCACGGCGCGCCCATCCTGCTCGAAGACCCGGATGGCTTCGCGAAAGAACTCGTAGCGCGGATAGAGAACCTGCCCCTTGTTGTTCTTCGGATACTCACCATGTTCACCGATGATGACGACGGCATCGACAGCGAGCTTGCTGCCTCCGCAGCGGAGTGTTTCCGCGATGGTGGGATAAATGTTGAATCCATGATCCGCAGCGCGCTGACGGCTCAGGTCTCCAGCGGGCTTTTGATCCACATAGACTGAGACGACTTCCAGCGGCGGTTTTTTCCACCGGCCATGACGCGGGTAGCCGACGAGGAACCGGTCGCCCATGTGTTGAGCGTGGGACAGGTACGTCCATACGGTGGTGATGATGGCAATTCGTTTCGGGCGGGGCGCGGCGGCCAGGACCGGATGAACCACTCCAACAAGAGTTGCGGAACTCAGCGTGCTCAAAAATGTGCGTCGATTGATTTTCATGTTTTCCAGAAAGTCGATTGCCGGGTTGGTTTGTACCCGATGGCGAGGTGCGGGGTTTCAATCCGGCGCTGTTGTTGGAACAGTGATTCGATGCCTGCCGCCGTCATGCCGGTGGTCAGGAGTGTGCGCTCGACCGGGTATGGCGATCTGCCGGTCCGGAAAAGCGTCTCGATGTGATGCACCTGAGGACTGAAGAAATTCCGCATCGAATAGTAAGGAAGGTAGAATTGCACCGAGAAGTAGTCGTCGCCCTTGAGTCGCGCGGCCACATTGCAATCGCCCACAACGCCGCCCCTGAACTGCACGATCGACGCCTTCAAGCCATCGACATACTCGAAACGGTAGGCGTAGGAATCCGGAGCGAGCCGGCGCAGATCCGCGATGGTGGGGAACACATTGCTGTAGGTGGGCCGGGCAGGATTGAGCTGATTGCTGCGCGTCAGGGCGGCTTCGAGCAACCGGGGATCCCACCCGCCACCTTTCCAGGAACCGGCCTCCATCGCCTTCCAGAATCGTTCCCCACGAAACGCCTCGACCGCGCGCACGCCGGTTTCACCGCCACGCCGCCGTTCAACGATGGATTGCATGGCCTCCAGCACGTGAATGTCGCCACCATCCAACCAACCGTTCCAGATCCCCATTACTTCCTCGACTTGAGCACCGAAAGGCAGATCGACGGATGGCTGCCGCCAGGTAACGGGCAGTGATGATCCAGCCATGAAACCGAAATCAAGTTCCAGCGCGGTGTCGTACATGCGCTTCGCATGATCCCAGTTCCAGGATAGATGCTTATCATTGAACACCGGCGCGCTCCGACCGCTGCGGCGATACACATCGACGATTTGTTGAAAATACTCGTAGCGAGGGTAGAGCATCTGGCCCTTCTCGTTCACGGGATACTTCCCGTGCTCGCCGATCAGCAACACTCCATCCACATCGAGATTGCTTCCACCCTGGGTCAGCGCCTCGGCGATGGTGGGATAAATCTTCATTCCTGGATGACGCCGCGCTCGTTCGCGGCTCAGGTCGTTGTCGCCGACCTGCTCGACATAAAGCGAGACGATGTCCATCTCCGGGCGATGATGACGCCCTTCCCATCCATAACCCTCCAGGAAACGATCTATGATGTGCTGGGAATGGGAATACTTGTGATAGATCGTGGTCAGAGCGGCGATTCTGGGGCGACGGCGTTCAGCGGCCAGCAGGACCGGACCAAGCGCAAGCGTCGCTGCCATTCCCTTGAGGAAAGTCCGGCGGGTGGAACAACTGTGTTGCCGCATGATGGTTGAGAGATTGTGCGAAGTTGTCATTTCCATGCTCATACTGATGAGGCCGCAGGATAGAGGACACACAACGGAGAGAATACCCTCTCCGCTCCCTCGGAGGGAGGGGAGAGGGCAGGGTGAGGTGTGGGTGAGTGAGTGTCGTTTCGCCCAATGGTGGCGGGATTTCCCCTCACCCCGACCCTCTCCCCATCCGATGGGGAGAGGGAGTAAAGTTTTCTGCGTCCAGCGTATTGTGCAGCACTCCTGTATTTCATCCTGCAGACTCCTCTGTAAATCCCTCATTGAACACCTACGGCTCACCAGGCGCCGCGATGGCCTGCATCTCCGGTGAAGGTCCAGTATTTCTCGTACATCCGCTCGATGCGTTTCCAATTCACCGAGCCATCAATTGAGGCGACGTTGCCACCTACCCCACCTGCCTGCCGGGCAGTGGTGGGATTGCGAAGCGGATATTGATACACGTAACCGTTTCGTTTCAGGGCTCCAGCCTTTCCATGCGGTGCGATGACCCAGTTGTAACCGCCGACTCCGTTCGCCGCCCAACTGTTCAGATCCGAGAAAAGGACCAATCTTTGCGAATCGGCGAGGGCATTCGTGTTAGTGACAGTCGGGACATCAGTCAGTTTGATGACGGATTGCCAGCCCGCTCCCGCCGGCATCTTGCGGCCTCCATGGTAATGGTAACCAATGTAAAACCCAGTGCCTGTCTGGTAGCGACCGTTCGGCTTGTCCGTAATCCCGGGAAGAGAGAGCGGATAAACATTCGGACAATCAAAAACTCGATCGCCGTAGGTGTTGCTGATCGACTGGTACATCACGGTGGAGATGCTCATCAAAAATGAGTCCCCGCCATTGCGAATGCCATCGAAGACCTTGTCGTCATTGTCGAGCGCATAGACATGGGTGGCGATGCCAAGCTGCCGCAGATTGCTGACGCAGTTTGCCCGCTTCGCCTTCTCCTTCGCGGCGCTCAACGCGGGCAGAAGCATTCCCGCCAGAATCGCGATGATCGCGATGACAACAAGCAATTCGATGAGTGTAAAGGCGGCTGCTGGTTGAACAGTTGGTGTCGTTTTCATGGCGTGGGAATCCAATTCAGTAATGCGCCGGAGATCCTCGGAAAGTCTCGTCGGGAAATCATGGCTTCATTCTGACGATTCACTTGACTCACGTCGAGTCATTTTCAAACGTCGGGGAGCCTGCATCACTCCCGTGCTCCATCGATGATGATTTTGAAAACGTGGCTTTGAATTGATCTTTGCCAACGGAGGGTAGCTCACTATACGATTTCGGCTCGAAGCACCCCAGCTCCGGCGAACCCGTAAGCTTGATACAATGAAATGCTCAAACCAATTTGTCCGTACCGGCTGTAACAGGCCACCTAGTGCGCTATGGACTCTGACCGAGACATGGCTGGGGCGATTACTTACTGAGGAGTCCGCAGGATGAAATACAGGAGTGCCGCACAAAACGCCGGACGCAGAAAACTTTACTCCCTCGCCCCACTCGATCTGCCTGCCGAAGGCTCGGCGCAGGCAGGTGGGGTGAGGGCCGGGGTGAGATGTCTCCCAACTGGAATTTCGCGCTGTGAACCCATGAACCCAAAGCGCCTCCTCTCCCGGCCTTTGGCCACCCTCTCCCCCATTCTGAATGGAGGAGAGGGCTGGGGAAAGGAGGCGTTCTGGTTCATGGGGAGCTGCCACGTGCATTCGCACGCGCATGGGGACCATGAACCTGGGAGCGCCGGCGTCTCGCCGGCGAGACGCCAGCGCTCCCAGGTCAGGTTCATGGAAAGGGGAAATCCCCGCTACCATTGGGCGAAACGACACTCATTCACCCACACCTCACCCTGCCCTCTCCCCTCCCTCCGAGGGAGCGGAGAGGGTATTCTCTCCGTTGTCTGTCACCTATCCCTCAGCCTCCTCTGTATCCTCGCACTCAGCCTCGCTGGCCTCTTTGTGCATGCCGAAGCATCCGAGACGACGAAGCCCACCTCACCCTCTGCGCAATGGCCTTTCGCACCCCTGTCCAATCCCACAGTCCCACCCCTCACGCGTCACTCATTACGTTTCACAAATGCCATCGACCGCTTCGTCTTGGAAAAACAGGAGCGAAATGGAACCAAGCTCGCGCCCGCAGCTGACAAACGTACTCTGATTCGCCGCGCCAGTTTTGACCTCACCGGTCTGCCACCAACACCGGAAGAGGTTGAGACCTTTCTCGCCGACAAATCCCGTGACGCCTGGCCCCGGGTCATCACCCGCCTGCTCGACAGTCCGCGGTATGGCGAGCGCTGGGCGCGGCACTGGCTGGATGTCGCCCGCTTCGCCGAGAGCAGCGGCTTCGAGCACGACTACGATCGTCCTCACGCCTATCACTACCGGGATTTCGTCATCAAAGCCCTCAATGCCGACATGCCCTACGACCAGTTCGTGCGCTGGCAGCTCGCTGGCGACGAGTTCGCACCCGAAGAGCCACTGGCGCTCATGGCCACAGGCTTCCTCGGTGCCGGCGTGTTCCCCACGCAGATCACCTTGAATGAAGTGGAGCGCACCCGCTACGACGCGATGGATGACATGCTCGCCACCACCGGCACGGCCATGCTCGGCCTGACCATCGGCTGCGCGCGGTGCCACGACCACAAGTTCGACCCCATCCGTTCAGAGGACTATTACCGGATGCTCTCAACATTCACGACCACCGTGCGCAGCGAACTGGAACTTGACCTCCAGCCCGAGGTTTATCGGCGCGCAAAGGAGGAGTTCGACCGCGAACACGCACCGCTCGACTCGGCTCTCAAGGCTTACGAAGAAAGGGAACTTGCCGGGAAGTTCGATGCCTGGCTTGCCGCAGGCGCACCGTTGCCATCGTCACCAAAATGGGAATTACCCGAGGTCGAGGAGGTGAAATCCAGGGCCGGCGCCACCTTCAAGAAACTCGACGACGGTTCCTATCTTGCCGCAGGAACGAATGCCGACGCGGATCGCTACACGTTCACGTTACAGACGGCAACTCGGGGCCTCACGGCGCTGCGCCTCGAAGCGCTCTCGCATCCGAGCCTGCTCAAAGGCGGTCCCGGCCGCGCCGACAACGGCAACATCGGCCTGAGCCGCATCCGAGTATTCGCCGCGCCCTTGACCGGCGGCGCATCGAACGAAGTAAAACTCGTGCGCCCGCGAGCGACGTTCGAACAGAACACGAACATTCTCTCCATTGCCTCCGCGCTCGACGACAACGCGAAGACCGGTTGGGCCATCGACCCGCGGATCGGCGCCGACCATGCCGCGGTATTCGAGTTCGAACGGCCGGTTGGCTTCGACGGCGGCACGCGATTGACTGTGAGGCTCGAGTTCGAGTTGAACACACGCCACAACATCGGACGCCCGCGCCTGTCTGTCACCACCGCAACAAATCCCGGGTTGGATGGTGATGTGATGTCGGCCAGCGTGGCAGGAGCGCTGGCGAAAATTTCATCCCTCAGCAACTTGCGTGAGGAGGCTTGGGTCGAAACCCGAAATCCGAAACCCGAAATCCGAAATGACAACAGTTCCGTGAGATCGGTGACCACGTCGCTGAACGAAAGTGACCGGGCGACCCTGCTCTCCTGGTGGAAGCGCAGCGATCCCGGCTGGAGCGAACTATTCGCAAAAGTCGAGTCCCATGCCCTACAAACTCCGAAGCCCAGGCTCACGAAAGTGATGGTCTGCGCCGAAGGTCACACACCATTGCGAATGCACACGCAGGGAGCAGACTTTTTCAACGAAACATACGTCCTTCATCGCGGCAGCACCGATCTCAAGCGTGGAGTTGCGAACCAGGGATTTGTGCAAGCCTTGCTTCGCCCGAGTGATGACATGGAGCGCTGGCGATGGACTCCTCCGAAGGATGCTAAGTTCTCGGGCCGTCGCCGGACACTGGCCAATTGGATGACCGACACTGACAGCGGCGCTGGACCATTGCTGGCACGAGTCATGGTTAACCGGCTCTGGCAACATCATTTCGGCCAGGGGATCGTTGCCACACCGAATGATTTTGGCGCGCAGGGCACCCGACCGAGTCATCCGGAATTGCTCGACTGGCTGGCTGGCGAACTCATCCGGAACGGCTGGCACCTCAAGCCCATGCACCAACTCATCATGACAAGTGCTGCGTATCAGCAGGAAGTGGGCGGGAATCAGGCGTCAGGAGCCAGCCTGCACCGGAGTTCCGTTTCTGACGCCCGCCTCCTGCCTCCTGATCCCTCCTTCGCCTTCCCCCAACCTCGCCGTCTCGAAGCCGAGGCCATACGCGACTCGCTGCTGTTCGTCTCCGGCGTTCTCGACACAAACATGTTCGGCCCCGGTACGCTTGATGAAGGCAGCAAACGCCGCAGCATTTACTTCACGGTCAAGCGCAGCAACCTCGTGCCATCGATGCAATGCCTCGATGCTCCCGAACCGTTGGTGAGCCAGGGCACACGCCCGACCACGACCGTCGCCCCGCAAGCCCTCATGCTCATGAACAGTCCCCACGTCCGCTCCTGGGCTGGCAGTTTCGCCTCGCGACTTCAGAACTCAAAGGACACTTCACCGGCGGGGGCTGTTCGACGCACCTACAGCCTGGCGTTCAACCGCGCTCCCACCTCTGCGGAGACCCGCGATGGTGTCGCGTTCATAGAAACGCAAACCAGGCTGTACCGATCCGCAGAGCAACCCAACGCCCGGGAAACGGCTCTCACCGATTTTGCGCAAGCCGTCTTGAGTTTGAACGAATTTGTATATGTGGAATGACCCTCGATTATTGACCCGCCGTGAAATGCTGCGCCGATCTGGAGGCGGCGCTGGCTTGCTCGCGCTCGCAAGCTTGCTCGGTACGGAACGCCTGCTCTTGGGTTCGGCTCAGGCATCCGCCACTAATCCGCTCACGCCCAGGCCGACGCACTTCCCCGCGCGCGCGAAGTCGGTCATCTGGCTCTTCATGAACGGCGGTCCCAGCCAGGTGGACACGTGGGATTACAAGCCCGAGCTCGCCCGTCGCGACGGGAAGGATTACGAAGGCTTCGACAAAAAGACTGGATTCTTCACCGAGTCGGTGGGGCCTTTGATGAAGTCTCCATTCAGTTGGGCGCAACACGGACAGAGCGGAACATGGGTGAGCGATTTGTTCCCGCACATGTCGCGGCACGTGGACAAGATGGCGTTCCTCCACTCGTGCCACACCGACTCGAACAACCACAGCCCCGCGCTCTTCATGATCAATACCGGCTCGACGCGCATGGGTTCGCCGTGCGTCGGTTCGTGGGCAACCTACGGCCTTGGGAGCGAGAGCCGCAGCCTTCCGGCGTTCGTGGTGATGAGTGATCCGCTGGATCGCGGGCTGCCCAAAGGCAACGCGAACAACTGGGGCGCGGGTTTCCTCCCCAGCGTGTATCAAGGCACCTGGCTTCGTCCGAAGGGCGAACCCATCCCAAATCTCAAACCGCCCGTCGGCATGGGCTACGCACAGCAACGGGCGCAACTCGACTTGATGGCCCGGTTGAACCGGCACCGACTCGGCAACTCTCCGATCGAAAGCGAACTCAATGCGCGCATCGAGAGCTTCGAGCTTGCCTATCGCATGCAAACGGCTGCTCCGGAAGCGTTCGACATCCAACGCGAGCCGGAACACATCCGGCGGCTCTACGGCCTGGACCAGAAACATTGCACCCACTTCGCCGCGCAATGTCTGATGGCCCGCCGCATGGTCGAGCGCGGTGTTCGTTTCGTGCAGATCTACTCCGGTGGCATGGAGAACCAGCGCAGTTGGGACGGCCACGAGGACATCGTCGGGAATCATCGCGGCTTTGCGCTCGAAACCGATCAACCCATCGCGGCGCTCCTCGCCGATCTGGAACAGCGCGGGCTGCTTGACGACACACTCGTCATCTGGGGCGGTGAATTTGGCCGCCTGCCCGTGTCACAAAAAGGGAAGAACCCGGGACGCGATCACAATCCCCATGCGTTCACGTATTGGCTTGCTGGCGGCGGCGCGAAGGGCGGAGTGCATCACGGTTCAACAGATGAACTGGGGCACAAGGCCGCCATCGACAAAGTCAGCGTCAATGATCTCCACGCAACGATCCTCCATCTGCTCGGATTCGATCACGAACGCCTGACCTACTTCCATAGCGGCCGCAACTTCCGCCTCACCGACGTCGCAGGCGATGTGGTGAAGAAAATTCTAGCGTGAAGTGGAACGGCGGAGCGGACCTCATGCGCTTTAGTCGCGGACGTGACTACTCGATTCCGGCGCCCGCGAATCACGCCAATCACACGAATTTACTGAGGAAACTGAAGGCTTTTCACAGCGTTGACCGTCACCAGTGATTTGTATTCCGGCCTGCTTATCATCGATGAACTCCCTTATCCGCGTCCATTTGATTCGCGGCCCTTCAACCGAGTGGTTACGTCCTGGATAGTCCTTTGGCACTACTTTGGCGCGATGGGCTCACGCCAACTGCGCGGGTTAGGTTTCGGGCCGGGTGGTTTGCCGTCGAGTTGAGGCAGGAGCCAGTCGAGGCCGTCGAGGTTGTCGCGCAGACGGACCTCGGCGTCTTCCTCGGTGTGATTGAGAATGCCAATCGGCCCGCGCCAGCCGCTGCCGCGAATCACCTTGAGTAATCCAAGGTCAAGATCGCCCTGACCGAGCGGAAGAATCTTCTTTCCAACTTTATCCCCATTGCGGGTCATGCCGTTGAGATTCAAGACGAGCAAGTGGGGCTTCATCTGTTGGAGCAAAGTGGCGAACCTGTCGAGGTGATCATGGCCGTGATGCTGGTTATAGACGATGCCCACGTTGGTGATGCCGTCCTGCTTGAGGCGCTCGATGATTTGAATCTGATTCTCCGGCTCGCCGAACCAACTGCCGTGATTGTAGAGCGCCACCTTGCAACCGATGGACGCGGCAGCCTCGGCGATGGTGCGAATACGCTTCGCCTCGGCATCAACGCGGACGCGCTGCTCCTCCGCAGTCTTCGTGAGAGCCCCGCCACCCATGACCCAGAGCTGCGCTTTCACGTTGTTGCGCTTGAGCACGTCGAGGATGAGGCGTGCCTCGTCGTTCATCGTCGTGGGAAACCACCACGCATCGAAGCCCACACCGTGCTTCCTGCACGCGGCAATCTCCGTGTCGAAGCTCGGGATGTGCTCAGCGCGGTAATCGTAGGCGAAGTGTTTGAAGCCAATCTTTTCCATCATCGCCGCGCGTTCCTCAGGACCACGCATCTTGGCGTCAAACGGCACGATGCACCAGGCCATCAGATTGGTGCGGGCGAAAAGCTGGTATTCAGCCGCCAACGCCGACGGCAGGCAGGTGAGCAACATCAAGCCCGCCAGACAGGACCATTTTAGTAATTGATTCCGGTTCATAGTGATTCTCAATCCAGTAAAATCCGGTTTTGAAAAGATGCTTCGAGGCCGGGGCTAGGCCATGATGCCCTTCGACACTTCCGAAACTGCCGCCTCTCCGCAAAGCCGACGCACCAGCGCAAGGCCGAACTCCACCGCAGTCGCGGCGCCGCGCGAGGTGATGACATTCCCGTCTTCAACCACGCGCTCCTGCACCTGCGACTCTGGCAATTCCGGAAGAACACCCGCGTGCGAAGTATAGCGTTTGCCGACGAGCAACCCGGCATCCATCAGCACAGTGGGCGCGGCGCATATCGCAGCCACAGGTTTGCCCGCCTTCGAGTATGCCTGAGCCAGTCTCACAGCACGGCCATCCGCACGGACTGCTTTGATGCCCGGGCCGCCGGGAATCAGGAAGAGATCAAACTCCTGCGCCTCCACGTCTGACAACGTGGCGTCGGCCTGTACGGTGACATTGCATCGCCCGGTGACCAACTTCTCACCGGTCAACGACGCAACGATCACTTCCACTCCGGCGCGCCGCAACAAATCGACAGGGGCGACGGTTTCGATTTCTTCAAACCCGGGGAACAACAGACAGAGAACTCGTTTGCTCATTCTCAAAGAACGCTAGCGAAACAATTCTAGTTCGTCGAACACTCTCGGAGGCAGGACAAGGGCGACCTCGGATAGTGGAGGCGATGGTAAAGTGGCGCGGAAACAGTCAGTCGTCGTGCCATGCGATATAAACAGCTCCGGTCAAACCACGTGTTCATCCAACTGCACAACGCAAAATCTGAAGCGCGGCTGAGTTCCTGCGAGGACCGTGGGATAGTCTGTTTGAAGAAGTAGGTGGCACAGGGCTGCTGACCCACCATATCAGTCCTGTGGCCTGGTCCACCCAGAGGGCAGCTCTAGCGCAGACCAGTGCATTCACAAATTGGCAGTAGAGGGGCGCGGAATTCATTCCGCCGGACCGTGGAAACGGCGTCCGGGCCGTGCTCCATCCGGGCTCCGGAGGTCTCACATCTCCCTGCGGAATAAAATCCGCGCTCCGGCACCGCACTCGACCACCCCTTGTCTTGAAGTCTTCTCGTCACGGAACGGCTTCGGGAGGCACCGGTGCAGGCTACGAGCACGTTTCCACCTTGCACGAGACGATGCCGCGTCATTTACTCTGCGCACACGCGAGTCAGCCGGCATACGGCATCGTATCAATTATGAAGAGCATTTTTCGTCCATTGGCAGCCTTGTTGTTGGGGCTGATTTTCCTGCCCGGATTCACGCCTTCCTCCAAGGCGAAGGGAAAAGCCGAGCACGTGGTGATGATTGTGTGGGATGGAATGAGGCCGGATTTTATCACTCCGCAATATACGCCAACTCTGTATGGGCTGGCAACGAACGGCGTCTTTTTCAAACATCATCACGCGGCTTACATAAGTTCCACGGAGGTCAATGGAACAGCGCTTGCCACCGGGGTTCATCCCAGCCGCAGTGGTATCATGGCCAACACCGAGTACTGGCCCGAGATGGGCTGGCTCTCCACTTTTGGGACGGAACACCTCGATGCAGTACGCCGGGGAGACTTTTTGTCCGACGGCCGGTATCTCAATGTTCCCACCATCGCCGACATCCTGCACCAAGCGGGGATACCCACAGTCATTGCTGGGACCAAGCCTGTCGTTCTCCTCCATGACCGCGCCTGGAACCGAACCAGTCAGGCCGCGAAGGATTCCGCCCTGATCTTCGAAGGCAAGGCAGTTCCGCGCACGTTGGGGGATTCGCTCAAGAAATTGAATGATGACAAAGCATTTCCCACCACTGTCACCTACCCCAACACCGCCCAGGACACCTGGACCACCAAATCGCTGATTGAAGGGCTTTGGAAAAAGGAAGTGCCGAAGTTCTCGGTCCTATGGCTCAGCGAACCGGACAAGTCGCAGCATGAAACCGGCGTTGCATCCGACACCTCCATCGCGGCGATCGACGGGAGTGATCAACGCCTGGCCGATGTGATCAAGGCTCTGGACCGCAGAAAAGTTCTCGCGAAGACCGACATCATCGTGGTGTCGGATCACGGCTTCTCCACCATCAATCGCGGGCCGGACGTGGCGGATATTCTCAAAAGGCGCGGATTCAACGCATCCAAGAAGTTCGAAAATCCCGAGCCAGGCGACGTGATGGTCGTCGGGCTGGGTGGAAGTGTTTCGCTCTACGTTGTCGAGCGGCAGGAGTCAGTGATACAAAGATTGGTGGATTTCCTGCAAACCTCTGACTTTGCCGGTGTGATCTTCTCGCGGCTGCCGATCGAGGGAACCTTCCCGCTCGAAACGACACGGATCGGAACCGCGAATTATCCACCCGATATTGTCGTTTCATTGAGATGGAGCGCCGATCCGAATGAGCGCGGTGCTCCAGGGTTGATCACTTCTGCCGATGGCACGAAAGGTAAGGGACATCACGCATCATTGAGTCGGTTCGACATGCACAACACGCTTGTCGCATCCGGCCCTGACTTCAAACGCGGTTTGGCCAGTGAAACTCCCAGCGGAAATATTGATGTGGTTCCCACAATCCTGTGGTTGCTTGGAGTGAGGTCAACCAACACTTTTGACGGCCGGATCCTGCACGAGGCTCTGGCCGGCTCGAAGGAACCGCCAGCCACGGCAACAGAACGAAGAATCGAAGCGACACGAGACACGGGTTTCTTCCGCTGGCACCAGTACCTGCGATTCACTGAGGTTGGCAAGTCTGTCTATTTCGACGAAGGGAATGGACGACCCACGCTCAAATAGCTGGAAGATCTGACCGGGGCGGTGGCGAATCCTACAACCAACAAAAAAGCCCTTCCGCATCGCACGGAAGGGCGTTTTATGCCTGGCGCAGGAAGCCTGGCTCAGGCCTCGAAAGAGTTCCCACACCCGCAAGACTGCCGGGCGTTCGGGTTTGAAATCTTGAATCCGCCGCCGGTGAGGCTGTCAGAAAAATCAATAACGGCCCCCTTGAGGTAATTTGCACTGAACGGGTCCACAAGCACCGACACCCCAAACAACTCGGATGTTAGATCATCGTCGCGCTTCTCATCGAACACCATTCCGTACTGCATCCCGGAACATCCCCCCGCCTCGACATAGACCCGCAGACCTTTGGCTGCTGCACTCTCTTCCTTGGCAAGCATGGATTTAATCTCCCCAGCAGCGGGTTCGGTAATTGTGACGACTGCTTCGCGTTCTGTGGTATTAGTCATATCTCTCTTCTACAGTTCAAAATTAGCAGTGTGTCCGGGCCATGTCAAAGAGGCACTTTACACCAGCAATTTACACCCATCGAACTTCGAACTTCAACTCGCTCACCCCGATGAGGACCGCTTCATCTCCTGCTCAAGAGCTTCGATCTTTCTAATCCAGATCTCCTTCATCGAAGGCAAAGTGATCTGAAGACGCTCGTAGATGCCACGAGCCTCCCGCAGCATCCCCATCCTTTCGGCTGCGAGCACGCCCGCCGCAAGCCCCGCCTTATTTACCCAGAACATCTCAGGTTGTTCCCCCTTCTCGGTTCTCAGCCGTTTTCCATACAAGACATTAAGATAGTGATCGAGGGCATCGAGTCGCAGTCGGCGGGATTCCTCTGGTCGTCGCGTTGGCTCCAGGGCTTGTTGCTCCAGCACCAAACCAAGTCCAATTTCCGCCTGGCTCCGTGTGGCGACGTCCGCGTCAGGAAGTTCAATCACTTGTGCGAATTCATTCGTCGCCAGCTCGTAGTTCTGTGGATTGATCGTTCCAAGTTGAAAGTAGCAATCACCGATGTGGCCTCGGGAACGCGCCGCAAGCCAGTTGGTCGCAGGAACCGCTCTGAAGGCGCCAATCGCATTGGTGTACTTCTCGAAAGGACTCGCATTGGGGCCCACCGGTTCAGCGAGCCGGATTTCGCCCAGGAGGAACATAGCTTCCGGACGCAGCGAGGGTGGCGCATTGGTGTCCAGATTGATCGCGTTGATAAGGTTGGTGCAATGCCGGAGTGAGTCGCGGTATCCCTGCCGGAAATACGCCGCCTGGCCGGCGCGAAAGCGGGCCTGGTACGCGAGTTCCACAGGCGCGTTGGTGTTTTGAATCAACACACGATCCTGGTAACTTGCTTCCGCCAATTCGTACGCTCCCACGGAAAAATAATGATCTCCCACCCAATACTGCGCGAGCGGCGCCAGGCGGCTGGCAGGAAATTGTGCGACAAGATTTGTCAACAGCACGAATGCGTTCGTCCCGTTCCCGGCACGACTATGGGCCATCGCACGGTCGAATTCCGCCTGCGGTCTTGCCGGATGGTTCGTAAACACGCTACTCCAATGATCATAGGCACGGATGGCTGACGCCCAGTCCGACTCTGCGTCATAGCATCGGGCCAGTTTCAACTCGGCCTCGGCTTTGAGCGCGGACCGCGGAAATCGCTTCTCAAAAGTCACGAGATATTCCCGCGCCTTCGATGCGTCGCCGATGTCGAGCAGCGACTGGGCAATCAAGAGCATCGACTGATCCGCCAGGGGGCTTGCCGGGAATTCCGCAAGCATTCGCTCCATCGAACGCTGCGCTCGCGACATATCGCGAGCTTCGATGCTTGCTCGGACCATCTGATGCAGCGCGTGATCAAACCAGCGCGCCTTCACCGCTGGTAAATTCTCATACGCGGCCAGAAGTCCTGAGTAAGTTACCACTGCGTTGGTGAAGTTTCGTTGGAGGAACTGGCAGTCAGCCCATTTGAAACGAGCCACCGCCTGGTCCTCGGAAATGGGAAGCCGTTCCGTCGCGGTTTGGAAAGCCACCAGACACTCCGGCAGCCGCGCCTCGCCTCCCGGCGCCTGAGCCTCCTCCCAAAGGCACCAGCCACGGTTCAAGTATGCCTTTCCCAACAAGAGGCTGTTTGTGAAGACGCCTATCATTCCATCGAAGCGCATCCTCGCCAGAGACAGGGAGTTGGTATCCGCCATCCCACCATTGGTGACGGATTGATAATAACGTTTGAGGTGAAGTTCACCCAATGTGAACACCAGTAGATCCATCGCCGCATTGAGTGGCGCGTTGGTCCGTCCGACGAACGATTCGAGCCGCCCAATGGCGTTGGTTAACAAATTCGCCTTGATGGCCAGATCGACCGCTTTTAACACCGCTTCCCGCGCGCGATCACCAGGCACGTCCTTTATGGCCACGATCCGATCATAAACTTCCATCGCCAGGGCCGGTGATTGTTGCTCGAGGATCTCCGCTTGAAGTTTCAGGGAGCTGGCTTGCAGCTCCGGTTTCACCGCCGCGCTCGCGATTGTAATCAAGTTCGTTGTTCGGGTGAGCGCTTCAGGAATTCGTTTCTCCGCTAGTTCCACCATCGCCAGCAGATATTGCCGCTGCCATTCCAATTCCGGCGCCGGCATCCGAGCCGCCAGCCCGTTCAAAACTTCCACCGCGGCGCGAAATTCTTTCTGAAGTTGCAAAGCCTCAGCCAGCACCAGCAACCCCCGTACGGCCAGACTGTCTTCCGGCCTGGCCATTGCAGCTTGCTGAAAATGCCCTTCCGGATTCCTCAGCAGTGTCACAACTTTCGCCGGCTCGCCCAGTTTTAACCGCGCGAATGCTTCACCGTAGCTTGCCCGCAACCCCAACGGCGACCCTGGCACGACTCGCAATAGTTCTCCGTAAGAGTCCGCTGCAGCGGCAAAATTCCCCTGCTCCAGTTGCGCTTCTGCAATCCAATAACGAAACTGGTCCGCCCGATCGGCAGCCTTGGCGAGTTTCCCGGTCAACAGGGTGACGACCGCGTCATAACGCTTCATCTGAAACCGGCTCTGCGCCTGCAATAACAAGGCTTCCGCCAGATGATCCGACTCGGGATGGCGGGTGATGAATGCGCCGAACTCCCTTTCCGCTCGTTCCCAAAGCTTGTCTTCAAAGAGATCCCCGGCAACCTGAAATGCTTTGTCCGACTGAGCGCTGTCTGCCGCCCCAACAACCAGTGCCGCAACAATGAGCCCCAGACAGAGCAATCGCGACCACCAGTTCGCCAAAGTTTGAGTCAATTGGTATGTTGTCATGGTTCCGTCCGTACTCTGTCGGCTGTCTCATGGAGCAATCGCTTCAGGTATCTTCCCGTGTGGCTGTCTGCGCATTGAGCGACAGCCTCGGGAGGACCTTCACACACGATTCGTCCGCCCCCTGCCCCGCCTTCCGGGCCGAGATCAATAATCCAGTCGGCACACTTGATCACGTCAAGGTTGTGTTCAATCACCACGAGCGTGTTGCCAGGCGCGCGCAATTTGAAAAACACTTCAAGCAGTTTGGCAACATCGTGAAAATGCAATCCAGTCGTGGGTTCATCCAGTATGTAGAGAGTCTGTCCGGTCGATTTGCGGCTCAACTCTGCCGCCAGTTTGACACGCTGGGCCTCGCCGCCGCTGAGTGTCGTGGCCGATTGACCCAGCTTCAGATAACCCAGCCCGACCTCGGCCAGTGTCTGGCACGGATCAAAAATCTTTGGCACCGCGCGAAAAAAACTCACAGCCTCGTCCACTGACATGTCGAGTACATCGGCAATGTTCATGCCTTTGTAGGCGATTTCAAGCGTGGCCCGGTTGTAACGGTTGCCACCGCAGGCTTCGCACGTGATGTAAACCGGCGGGAGAAAATGCATCTCGATCCTGATCAAACCGTCGCCCTGGCATTTCTCGCAGCGTCCTCCCTTGACGTTGAAGCTGAACCGTCCCGCGCCGTAACCTCGCACCTTCGCCGCTGGAAGTTTGGCAAATGTTTCTCGAATGTCATTGAACATTCCCGTGTAGGTTGCCGGATTGCTTCGTGGAGTGCGTCCGATCGGCGCTTGATCAATGACGATGGCCTTGTCGATCTGTTCGATGCCCCTGAGTTCACGATGGGTGCCAGGCCGTTCCTTCGAGCCGTACCATTGCCGGAATAGCGCCCTGCGCAGGATATCATCCACCAAGGTGCTTTTCCCCGATCCGCTGACACCGGTGACACAAGTAAACATCCCAAGGGGAATGCGCGCGTCGATATTTCGCAAATTATTCTCCGCCGCTCCAAGAATCTCGATCCACCCCTTCTCTGGCGACGGTCTCACACGCTTTCTGGGCACGGGAATGCTGATCTCTCCCGTGAGATATTTTGCGGTCAATGATGAACCTGACCGAAGAACCTGCTCCAAATTTCCCGCCGCGACCAGTTCGCCCCCCCGCACACCAGCCCCTGGACCAAGGTCCAGGATGTAATCCGCGCGACGAATGGTGTCTTCATCATGCTCCACGACCAACACACTGTTCCCGAGATCCCTCAACCCTTCGAGCGTCTTGAGCAGTCGCTCGTTGTCCCGCTGATGCAGCCCAATGCTCGGTTCGTCGAGGATGTAAAGCACCCCAACCAGTCCTGCTCCAATCTGTGTTGCCAGCCGGATGCGTTGCGCCTCGCCTCCACTCAATGTCCCACTCTCCCGATTCAACGTCAGGTAACCCAGACCGACATTGCGGAGAAAACCCAGCCTTGCTCTCACTTCCTTGATGACTTCCTTCGCAACTTTCTGCTGAAACTCTGTGAGTTTTAGTTCTGCAAGAAACGCATCCGCTGCTTCAATCGTCAGCGAGCATAAATCCATGATGGAGGCACCTGGGATCATGGTTTTTGGATTAAAACTTTCGGATTGTGTGTGGATTGCAGCGACTGCCGGTTGATTACCGTTCGTCGGATACTGTCGGCTGTCCCCGCCCAAAGTCACGGCGAGCATCTCAGGCTTCAGACGGTGCCCTCCGCACGCATCGCAATCTTCCGGACTCATGAAGCCCTTGAGACGATTCTTCGTGAACTCGCTCTCGCTCTCCACATAGAGGCGTCCCAGATTCGGAATCACGCCCTCGAATGGTTTCTTCACCGAGCTGGACTTTCCGGCACGCCAGAAGTTAAAGCTGATCTCCTCATCGCCCGAGCCGTGCAGCAACACTCGCTTGAATTCTTCCGGAAGATCCTTGAAAGGCACTTCCAAACTCTGCTTGTAGTGGCTGGTCAATCCCCGGAGCATGCCCTTGTAATAGACTATCATCCTCTTGCCGCCGCGCCGCCACGGAAGCACCGCCCCGCCTTCCAACGTCTTCTCTTTGTCAGGCACGACCAGATCCGGATCAAACACGAGCTTTTGACCAAGGCCGTGACAGACTGGACAGGCACCTTGAGGTGAATTGAAAGAAAAGTGCTTTGGGGTCAGTCTGTCGTAGCTCTTTCCGGTGGCCGGACTGTACATTCGATTCGAGTAAAGCGTTTCCTCCCATACGCTGGAATTCTCCGTACCCGGGAGCTGTTGCAATACCAGCATGGTGCCTTCACCCCATTTGAGCGCCGTTTCCACAGAATCGCCCAGACGAACGTGAATCTTCTCATCCATCACTAATCGGTCCACCACCACGTCGATCCGATGCCGCTGCTTCGGATCAAGCTTGATCCGGATGCTTGCCTCCAGCTCGACGATTTCGCCATCGATTCGCGCCCTCACGAACCCCTCACGGGCCAGACGTTCCGTCACATCCCGGAACTCCCCCTTCTCATCGCGAATGATGGGAGCAAGCAACATCACGCGCGTCCTGGCCGGCAGCTTCAGGATCTTGTCCACGATGTCGCTCGTGGTTTGATGTGAGATCGGAACACCCGACTCGGGACAATGTGGTTGGCCGACATTCGCGTATAGCAGCCGGAGATAATCATAGATTTCCGTCGTGGTTGCGATCGTCGAACGTGGATTCGTTCCGGAAGTTCGTTGCTCGATGGCGATAGCCGGTGACAATCCTTCGATGAAATCCACATCCGGCTTCTGCATTTGATCCAGAAACTGCCGGGCATAAGCCGACAGGGATTCCACGTACTTCCGCTGGCCCTCGGCATAGATGGTATCGAACGCCAGCGATGATTTCCCTGAACCGCTCAACCCCGTGATGACCACCAGCCTGTCCCGGGGAATGCTCAAGGTCAGATTCTTGAGATTATGCTCCCGCGCTCCGCCGATTTGAATGAACTCTCTGGGCATCTCCGTATTCTTTCAGTTGAGAATCCGGCAAGCATACACAAATCCCAAGACTTGGAAAGCGCCTTGCCGGGAGGTTCGACGTGCGCTGTGAGGAAAATTTTGACTTCATTTTCAGATCATTCCGTTTGACACATCGTCGGCTCTCCATGAAATATCTTCACCCGGTTGCCAGAGTAGCTCAGGGGTAGAGCAGAGGACTCATAAGCCTTTGGTCGGCGGTTCAATTCCGCCCTCTGGCACCATTTCAATCTTAACCAATAGAGTTAGAGTGGAATAACCGTTGTTCGTCGCTCAGTGCCAATCTGACTGGCTTGACTGCTTGATCAAGCCAGCGCACGTGCCTGGACTTGGGAAAGCAGCGAGACCAACTGTTCAACTTGCCACGGCTTGAACACGCCTTCCGGGCCTTGCGGGTGTAAATCGGTAAATGGGGATTCGTAAAGCAATTCAGGTTTCATCACGCCGTGCTCGGTCAGGTGGTCAACAATGAGGTTTACGAACTCGATTTGATTTCCTGTCAGCGTTGTTCCAGACACGAACGTCGCCAGAGCTTGCTTTGCTGCCTCGCGATCCATACCGACAAGGGAGCGGACAAACAATCCCAGCCCGTTGCTTTCCGTCATGGCCTGTGCCAAATGCTCGGGCCGGGCCAAGCCGCTCGCGGTCAGCATCCGCTCCAACTCGCCGAGGTCCGTCGCCGTCAGCGGTTCGTTCATGCGCAGCTTGTGAATGACCAGATCATCCTCATGCTCACGCAAGAATTGTCGGGTCTTAGCGCGGAAACGCTCGTAGCTGTCGGGGGAGGTGAAGCCTGGCAGTTCCACGGTTGTCTCGCTGCCAAGTTCATCCTCGAAGTCCGTGTAAATCGGTTTGCGCTGTGCCTTCTCGATCAGCTTCACGAGGGTGCGCAAGCGGCGGCGGACGTTTTCCAGCATCGGCACGGTCACGTCCTGCCACCACTCGTCTGTCTGGAGGTCTTGAATCAGCGGCATCTGCTCATGCACCATCGGGATGCTGGACTTCTCTTCCAACAACCCGGCAATGGCCTTCACTTGTTCGCTCAATCGCTTGAACGCGGGTTCGACGCGCAACACTGCGAGTTGCAGGTTCAAGATAAGCAGGTCGAAGCGTTTCGCCTCCTCGTCCTCCGGTTCCAATTCGGATGGCAACCCGGCGACCTCTTGCGCCAGCTCTGCGAATGCCTCTGTCTTCAATTCGCCCCACGCCTCCGGCTTGCCATATTTCTCGACCAACCGGCGTTTGGCGCGGACCACGAAATTCTCCACGTTCATCGCAGCGACCTCGCCTTGCAGCAGCGCCGCCACTTCGCGCCGCAACTCCGCTTCCTTTTCCGGGCCTTCCCGCGCCACGCCGGACAACTTGCGGTCCAGTTCGCTGATCAACTCCAAACGGGTCTTGAACAGGCGTTTGCCGAGTGATTCACCGAGCGCGCCCTCGGTCGTTTCCGGGTTCTGGCTGAAGAACTCCAGGTTCTGGCAGTAGTCGAAGATGTAGAAGAACTCCTTGTGCCTGCCCGGTGCGAACAGGTCCGGGCACAACCGTGTGCCGCGACCGACCATCTGCCAGAACTTCGTCTTGGACCGTACCAGCTTGAAAAACACAAGGTTCACCACCTCGGGGATGTCGATGCCCGTGTCGAGCATGTCCACGGAGATGGCAATGTGGGGCGCTTTATTCTTCTGCGAGAAATCATCGATCAGACTCTGCGCGTATTCCGTCTTGAATGTGATTGTGCGTGCGAACTTCCCGGCGAGGCTGGGATAGTTGATGTCGAACCGCTCCTGGATGAAATCCGCGTGCGCCTGGTTCTTCGCGAACATGATGGTTTTGCCGAGCCGGTCGCCGCCCGCCACCTTCTGCCCGCGCGTCATCAGATGCTCCAGCACCTTGTCCACGGTATCGATGTTGAACAGCCACTTATTGACGGCCTCGGCCTCCACGTAATCCGGCGTGACGCCGTCGTCGCTCCATTCCTTCGCGTCCCACTGTTCCTTTTCCTCCTCGGACAGGTCATCGTATTTGATGCCCTGCCGCTGGAACTTGAGCGGCACCGACACCGACTTGGAAGGCACGAGGAACTTGTCCGCCACCGCATCCTTCAAATCATACGCGTCCGTGGGCACGCCCTTTTCGAGGTCGAACAAGCCGTAGGTGTCGCGATCAACCTCGTCGCGCGGTGTGGCAGTCAGGCCGACGAGTAGCGAATCGAAGTAATCGAAGATGGCACGATACTTTTGATAAACCGACCGGTGTGCTTCATCAATGATGATGAGGTCAAAATGCCCGACGCCGAATCGCCGCTGACCATCCTTCGTCTCGTCAATCAAGCCCATCATCGTCGGGTAGGTGGAAACGAACACGCGGCCCTCGGTGTCCTTCTCAGTGACCAAATTCACCGGCGACGCTTCGGGTAGATGTTTCTTGAACGCATTCACCGCCTGATTCACCAATGCCACGCGATCCGCGAGGAACAGCACCCGTTTGGCCCAATTGCACCGCATCAGCAAGTCGGTCAGCGCGATGACGGTGCGCGTCTTGCCGCCGCCGGTGGCCATGACGACGAGTGTCTTCCGGTCGTGGTCTTTCTCGAACGCCTCGCCGATGCGGCGGATGCAGCGCGTCTGGTAGTAACGCTCCACGATGGCCTCGTTGATTTTTGCGTCCGCCAGCTTCTTGCGCGTGGTGCGGCGCTGAATCAGCAACTCCAATTCGGCCTTCTTGAGAAAGCCCTGCACGGGACGCGGCGGATAGTTCATATCGTCCCAAATCCAGTGCTCATAACCGTTCGAGTAGAAGATGATGGGCCGCCGATCGAACATCTTTTCCAGACAGTCCGCATACAGCTCAGCCTGCCGCTGGCCCACGCGCGGGTCGCGCTTGGTGCGCTTGGCTTCGTTCAGCGCAAGCGGGAGGCCGTCGTCGCCCCAGAGCACGTAATCCACGAATCCTTTGCCCTCGTTGTTGGGCATTCCATCCACGGGATATTCCCGATCGCGCTCCTGATCGAGGGCCCAGCCTGCCTCCTTGAGCAGCAGATCGATGAAATAATCCCGCGTTTCGGCTTCGGAATAGTTGTGCGTGTCGGCCTGCGCAGTGTTGGCCTTCTTCGCCTCGGCCACTTCGGCGCGCAACAGATTCAGCTCTTCATCCAGCGCCGTCTTGTCCACCAGCAACGCCGAGAGCTTCTCGTCCCGCTCGCGCAGTTCCTTTTCCAGCCGTTGCAGTTGCTCGATGGTCTGCCTGGGCAGCGGCGTGGTTTTGGGCAGAGCATTGGGATCGAACGCCAGGCCGGGTGCTGGCTTTGCCTCGCGCGCGTAAGTGTGGGCCAGCCAGTAGGTGACGTGGAAGAGTTCCCGCACCGCCGTCAGTGCATCGAACTGTTGGACAGGTCGATGCCCATGCACGGCGGAATTGCCCAGGCGATTGATGAGCACCGTCTTGGCGAAGACCGCCGCGCCCGCCGTGGTCTTGAACGTCGGTTCGTGGATGAGCGCGCTCAGGTTGTCCTGATACGGCAGCTTGAGTGACGCATCATGCTTGTAGAGCCAATGCACCAGCAGTTCCAAACTGCGCCGCGCGTGGAAGCACGCAGTCCGTGCATCGGGATACGCCAGCGCCTCCGCCTTGCTCGCGGCGTCGTGCAGGTCGGGCCATTCGGTTTGGAGGAAGGCGAAGTTGGACATGGCATCTCAGGCCGAAAGGAATCCGTAAACCTTTCCCTTCGGCATGACCTTCACGCGCTGGAAAAACTCGGTTTCAGTAATTTTCGTAGGCCAATCGAGGTTGATGCTGATCAGGAAACCGGTCTTGTCCGGTAGGCGCTTCGCCGCAATCGCGCCCATGCCAATCAGATAATTGAGATCGCGGATCAGGGCTTTGTAAGGGTTGCTGACGTTGAATATGTGTCGCGTGCGCTCGGTCAGCGCGGTGAGGGTCATCTCCTCCTCATCGAGCAGCAAGTTGAGCAACTGAACGTGCCGTCCCGAAACCACGCGCTTGCGCGGCGATTTCAAGCGGCCGAACAGGTCTGTGACCGTGTTCCGGTAAAGCGCCTTGGCTACTTGCTGGCGGATTTCACCGAACAGTCGGCGGCATTGGCTCTCGACGCCCTTGAGTCCGAACTTCAGAAACAAGGTCAGGTCATGGTTGGCCGCGCGCGTGGCGTTGAGCGCGTTAAGATACCCCATCTTCTGTTCGTAATAGTAGTTGGACATTGCGATGAACAACGTGTCCCGCAGCCCCGTGCGCTGGAGCATGAGGGCTTCGAGCGCGCGGGCGGTTCGGCCATTGCCATCGAGAAACGGGTGCATCGCGGCGAAGTGGTAGTGCAACGCCAGCGCTTGAATCAGTGGGTCGTGCTCACGGAATGGTCCACGCGCCGCAGCCACCAGCCCACGCAAAGCCACCGCGCATTCGTCCCCGCCTTCCGCGCCGCGATGGCGGGGAGCGCCAAACGTCACGTTCTGATCGCGGGTGCGGAGTTGACCCGGCGCACAATGGTCATCATCGCAACCGGAAACCAGCCGGCGATGGACCTCGGAGACCAGCGCCTCGTCCACCGGACGATCCGCGGCCAATCCGGCAATCCAACGGTAGGTGGCCACGGCGGCGGCGGCCTGCTTTTGCGATCTGGTTTCCAACTGTTCAGGCGTCTCCCGCATCGCTGCGTCCAATTCCTTCTCCGTGAATTCCGCCCCCTCGATACGTGACGTGCCGGCCACTTCGCGCTTGAGTTGCACCTTCTGGAGTTCGTCCGCCCAGCTTCGTTGGTAGGGGATTTGGGTGAGCGCAAGCATCCCAGCCTTCGCGGCCATCAATTCCTCAAAGACCGCCAGACGGTCGTAGGCAATCCAGTCCCGAGGGATTTCATAGCGAACAATCATGCCCTCAATAAAACAGAGTTCATTTCCAAATCAATGCCTTTCTAGTTCATTCACAAGTAGCTTGATTGCAATCATTAACAACATTTCTGAACTCAGAATTCGACTTAAAAGAACCGGTTTCATTTCCAGTTCGTTTCCAGTCTGGCGGACCGGGTCGCGACCTGAAGTTCTCACAATTCTCCCCTGAAGGCGCGGTGCTGGAGGGTGGCGAAGAGCGCGTCCAACTCCGCCAGCGACGCGCGCTGCGCCGTCTTCAGCGCCTCCACCGCCGTCACTCGCCGGGCGTAGAAGCACGCTGTCCGCGCATCGGGATTCGCGAACGCCTCTGCCTTGCTTGCCGCTTCGTGCAAGCCGGGCCACTCAGCTTGGAGAAAGGTGAAGTTGGAGTCCGGCACGACCCTTCACTTGGGAAACCATTCGATGAGTTGCTGGCGCAACCGAATGAACGCCTCATCGCCGCATCGTCGCAGGCTGATCTTTTCGGCGATGGTTTGGTAGAGCGCCGATGATCTCGGCAAGTCTGGCAGCCTCAGCGCGGCTTCCAGCGCCTCCTTGGGGCGCTTCGGCTTCCCGTTTGCCTCGAAGGCAAAGTCTCGTTCTCGCAACCAGTCACGCACGCTCTTGCCTGTGGGCCATTCAATGGCTGCTTCCACAGCATTGTCCGCACCCCAAACCCACACATCCAGTTCCGGCTCGATCGCGATTGATTTTGCCGCGCCCTTCCAGTGTGCGGACAGCCCCGCGTCCAACTGCGCTTCCAACGCAGTCGCATCCGGCAAATCCGTTCCGCACCCCTCGAAATCCAGCACCAGCAAGGCGTGTTGGAATCGCCGCCGCTCCAGCGCCAGCACTTCCGGCCCGCTTTTTCGTGCGCCACCGTCCCGTCCCGGATGCACGCGAAACTCGAATTCTATCGGGCGAATCCCCAGTGCCTCCGGTCGGCCCAATGCGCCCTTGAGCGCGAATTGCGCATTCTTGTCCGCCACCAAAAGCACGAGGTCTTTCATGGCGAATTCTCAACTCAGAATCCCTGAGGCGAAGAGCACACCCAAATCCGGCTCGCCTTTCTTCCACTCCCGCAACGCAGGATGGCGGTCGCCGGAGACGATGTCGGTCGCTCCATTCGCGTCTTTGGCGAAGCAAAGCACCTCACGCGGTTCCAGCATGTTCAACGCAACCGGGCTGTGTGTGGCGAGCAGCACCTGACTTTTGTAAATGGACGACAACGATTGCAGCACCGTTTCAATGGCGCGCGGATGAATGCCGTTCTCCGGTTCTTCGATCAGAAACGTCCCTTCGATATCGGGCAGATAAGCTGGAATCGTCAGCGTCAACAACCGCAGCGTGCCATCCGACGCCAGCCACGATGGAACTTTGGCCCCGTTCATGTATTCGATGACCAGATAACGGTGCTTGTCCTCGGGGCGCTCCACGGAGTCCACATCCTTGATGTCCTCCAGTGCCGTGCGGACGTGCTCAAGCCACGTCCGAAAACGTTTCTGATCCTGCCGCAACTCATGCACCACCCACGGGAGGTTTGAGCCGTCCGTCTGGAAACGCCGGCCCAATCCGGGCGGGCTCGGCTGGCGCATTAACTGGCTGTTCAGCACGAAAGGCTGCACGCCCTTTTCCAACAGGTTGCGAAACCACGTGCTCACCGGGAAGCTCTCGGTGTCCGCCGGAATATTGGCCAGCGCAGATTTTCCCCGGCCCAGTTTGAACGACGGTGTGTAGGAATCACGACCTTCCGGATAATAGTTGTCGTTACCCCCCGGCTTCTTGCTGAGAGCGGACTTCTGCCCCTTCTGCGATCTGCTGATCAGGCTGGCACTCTCCGGTTGTGGCGCGGGAAACAAGTCGCGCTGCGTGGGTTTGTGGTCCTCGACCGGCTCTTTCAGCCACAGGGTCTCGTAATCCAATCCAATCTCATTGCTGACCGCATCAAATCCCACCTCCACTTCATAGCGAACGTGCGTGAACCGTTGTTTGTCCTCGGCCATGACTTTGCGCACGGCTTCCGGGATTTCCGCCTCCACCGCGAGTTGGAAAGAATGGCCCTGGCCCATCCACAGCAGCTTTTCAAAACTGCTGCTCCGGGCCTGCACCGTTTCCAGCACACCGCCGCGGTTGCGCACCAAATCGCCCAGAAACCCGATGACATCGAGGAACGTCGTCTTGCCGCTGGCGTTCGGGCCGACCAGCGCGCGAAACGGGCCGAGCGTCTGATCCACCGACTTGAGGCAGCGGAACGAACGGGTCTGAATGCGCGTAAACATGGTTCGATGATGGATGAATTTTTTATGAACTACAACTCCCCGCGGAAGGCGCGGTGCTGGAGGGTGGCGAAGAGCGCGTCCAGCTCCGCCAGCGACGCGCGCTGCGCCGTCTTCAGCGCCTCCACCGCCGTCACTCGCCGGGCGAATTCGCGCTGCAATGGGATGGGGGGAATGGGAACTTCCAAGCCGCGCAGCCGCCCCATGCTGATGCGGGCGCGCGTTTGCCCGTGAATCAAATCTTGGGCCATTCGTTCGGTGGCCGGTTGATTCAGCAACGCACAAATAAACATCGCGTTCGCCACGCTCCCATCGGGACGAAGTAGAACACAGTCCGCCTTGTTCAGCGCGATCGTGAGCCACTCCGGCTGGATGCACGCACGAAGGTTTGGGTCGCCCATTGTGCCAATGAGCACATCGCCCGGTCGGCATTCGTGCTTCCTCAATTTCGCGAAGTGGTGCTCCGAGATGTAAGCCGCATCGTCGTCCACGAACTCGCCGACGCCGATGTTCTGAAGTCGAATCACACGCACGCCGGTTCCCGTGTAGTGCTCGCTCTTGAGGTTCGAGCCGAAAGGTCCGTCGGAGAACTTGGATGCGAGCGAGCCGACTGGCTTGGACGGCCAGCCTTTCGGGTTGGTGGCGGGGTCGCCGAAGAGGTCGAGGAAGAGGGATTGGGTGAGGGAGTCGAGTTGGGCGAGGGCGGCGCGGCGCTTGGCCCGCAACGCCTCCGCCCGGTCCAGCACCTCCGCGATCCGCCGCTGCTCCGCCAGCGGCGGCAGGGTTATCTTCGTCGCCTTGAGGTGCGACGGCCCGAAGTTCTGCTGCGCCGTGCCGGTGACAAACTTCGTAATCTGCGACCTGAATTCCCGGCCATTCAGCCAGAGCTTCAAGAATCGGAGGTCTGACATGCCATCAATGGCTTTGAATCGAATCGTGCTCGTGTTGAGACACAGCGGCCGGTGTTCTTCACGAACGAACGCGCCCCTTGTGCGAAGCAGGCCGTCGTCATCAAACGAGATTCCCGAACTCGCGATTACGAGGTCACCTGCATCAACGAGGAAGTGGGAGTATTTCTTCGCGACCTCGGTTTCATCGAGATGCCGGTCGGTCTTTTCCAGATTCAGCGTCCCGCCCTTTTCAATGTTCGCGACGTTGAGGAGTTTGATTCCAGACGTGGTGAACTGCCAGTTGCGCATGCCCGGCCCTTCCTGAAACCAAAAGGCTTCAGTTAGCGGCAACGACGGCCATTTCACAGCCGCTTTCACTTCAGCATCCCCTCCAGCTCCTTCATGCCCTGCTGAATCTCCGCTTCCAGTTGGCCGAGGGCTTTGAGGATTTCGCCCGGCGGGCGGTGCGCGACTTCGGCGTGGACGACTTCCTTGTAGCGGTTGAGCGAGAGGTCGTAGCCCTGCGCGGCGAGGTCGGCCTTGGGCACGCAGAAGCTTTGTGCGGTGCGCGGGTTGTGACGCTCGGCACGGTCGCGCTGCGTCCAGCGGGCGAGGATGTCGGGCAGGTTGTTCTTCGCGTGGTCGTCGGCGGTGAGCGCGGTCCGGGGCACTGGGCCGAGCTTTTCCGGCGGGAGGAGTTCGGTGCGTTTGTCGTCGAGCGACATGCCGTCGGCGTCCACGTCGTAGAACCAGACGTGGTCCGTGCCGCCGGAGTTGGTCTTGGTGAAGAGGAGGATGGCGGTGGAGACGCCGGCGTAGGGCTTGAACACGCCGCCGGGCAGGGAGATGACGCCGTCGAGTTTCTGTTCCTCGACGAGGAGCTGGCGCAGGGTCTTGTGCGCGTTGGACGAGCCGAAGAGCACGCCGTCGGGCACGATGACGGCGGCGCGTCCGCCGGGCTTGCGCAGGCGCTGGACGAGGGCGAGGAAGAGCAGCTCGGTCGTCTTGGTCTTGTCGATTGGCTGGAGGTAGTTGGCGGAGTTCTCGTTGTCGATCGAGCCGGCGAAAGGCGGATTGGCGTGGAGG
>SXGS01640411.1_pt1 | contig 45632 bp, 39 predicted proteins | sample 3174681 | NCBI WGS metagenome assembly SXGS01 (sample SAMN11356861, study PRJNA531348) | freshwater metagenome | isolation source: freshwater sample F1-80 | place: China: Fuxian Lake, Yuxi | collected 2017-12-25 | reverse complement strand
GTCCACCAGGATGTGATCGAAGCGTTCCGCAACCATGGCTCCGACCTGCGGATCCCGCGACAGCGCATTCCAGAACAGCAGCAGATCGTCATAGTCCAGGATCTGCCGTAAGCGCTTTCGAGCCACGTAGCCATTGAAGCACGCCCGGATACCGTCGGCCTCGGTTTCACACCAGGGAAAGTGCTTCTTCAAGACTTCCGGCAATCGAGTGCGGCTGTTCACGCAGCGGGAGTAGATTGATTGCAGCGTCGACTTTCGCGGGAACCGCTTTCCTTTATCGCCAAGCCCGAGATCGCTTCGAACCAGGTTCATAAGATCCTCGGAGTCGGCCTGATCCATGACCGTGAACTCCGGCTGCAGCCCAATGGCCCGACCGTGCTGGCGCAACAACCGGTGCGCCATGGAGTGGAACGTACCCCCCCACACGCGCGCTGCGGCATCCTCACCGGCGATGTGCCCCGCGCGAGACAGCATTTCGGTGGCGGCTCGACGCGTGAAGGTGAGAAGCAGGATCCGTTCCGGCGACCCCCCTTCCTTCAGCAGCCATGCGACACGGGAAGCAAGCGTCTTCGTCTTCCCGGTGCCGGCGCCGGCAATGACCAGGAGAGGGCCGCTCGGGTGAGTGGCTGCCGCGCGCTGGGGCTCATTCAGTTCATCAAGCCAGGATGGCATGCCGGGTGGAGAGATTTCCTCGCGACGAGCAATCGGTCAGCGCCTCTATCACGCCATGCAGCGCCATCGCCGACCAGGCGCCCGCGGCGGTTTCCGCAGGTTGGTTTCCCACTGATCGATCAAACTATAGTTGGAAAACAGCGTGCTGACACGCACCGAGGCGGGGGCGTCGCACTCAGCCGGGGAGTTGGAGACCGCCGCAACAATTCTGCGCCATGTCAATGAATGCCTGGGTGCTCCCGGCAATATCTATGGCGGACATCGCCGGCGGCGGAGTGTCGGCTTCATGAACTCAACGAATGGTCCGGAGGCCAATCAACCGCGAGGATCGAACACATTCGTTAGACTATGCGACCTAGCAAATTCAACTCACGGAGCCGCCTCGCCGCTGTGCTCCTCGCATCCGGTGTAGCCGGCCTGTCCGCTCAATGGGCGGGGGCACAGGGACCGGGCGCCCCTGCCCCCGCCGGCGCCGAACCGGTGGTGGAGAGTGCGCGCCCGGTAGCCTTTGCGGTACTTGGCGACCGTTGGGCGTGGATTCGCCACTTCGACACCAAGCGAGATCTGAAGATCGCCGCGCGGGGCGGCGGCGGAGCCACCGGCGCCGATGGCGACTGGTCGGCTGTGGGTGGTGTCGGGGACAGTTTCTTCGCAGGAAAGCGCGTCGAGACTCAATGGAAGCTGGTGAGGATTCCGGCGGCGGGTGGCGCGCCGTCCCTCGAAGCACCAGCTCTCGGCGAACCGACATCGATCCTCGGATCCGGCTCCGAACTCCTCGTGGCCGAACTCAAGGCAGATGCTGCCGGCGACTTACTGTCCACTCCGGGGGCAGGCACACGCCTTTCTGTGCGCGCCTGTACGCCAGATCTGAAAACTCTTCGGACCGTGGTTGAGATTCCATCCGGGATGCCCGTCGAGGCGGAGCCGCTTTCCCAGGACTTGCTCGGTGTTGCGGATGGGAACCTCTACCTGCGGGTGCGACGTCCCCTTTCGACGGAGTTCCACAGGGCGCCCCTCGCCGGGGGTCCCTCGGTGCGGCTTGCCGGTGAGTACGGCCCACAGCAAGGGGCACTCTTCAGGGGCCGTCTCTATTGGACGGCAAGTTCGGAAGAGAGTGGGACCATTCGCGGACTGCGGTGCGTAAGAACGCTTACTCCGGTCGGAGCTACCGTGACGCTTACCGACTGGCTGCCGGGGATCGGAACCTTGACTGCTGTCGAGCCCGGCGGGGTTCGCTATGTCGGGGATCAGGTGTACGCTATTCCTACCCGATTTGGTACGGCTAACCGACTCCAACGCGCGCAGACGGCAGCGGCCGCAATGGCCGGCAGCAGTCTGGTGCTGTTTGACTTTGCCGCGAATCCCGTGAGTGCCACGCCGTGAAGATGCTGCAGAAGGAAGTCGATCCAAAGGTCGCCGCCATCCTTACGGTGGTGGCGTTGGCCGCGGTTCAGGCCGTTTACTATAAGAATCTGGTTGTCCAGACGCCCGGCGCGGGCGGGGGTGGGGGAGCAGGCGGGGCGCCGATGGTACCGCGGCAGACCATCGTCGGCCGGCAAGACGTCCTCGTCTCAGATTTCGTGGGAGAGGCGCCCGGGATGCTCGACGGGCCGAGGTGGCAGGCGAGGCTCTCCGGACCCAACGCTCTCGCTTCCATGCCGGACGGTGGACTTTTGATCGCGGACAGTCGAAACCACCGAATCCGACGGATGTCGCCGGGTGGCGCGCTGAGCACCTTTGCTGGGAGCGGGGACGTGGACTCGGTGGGGGGCAAATCAGACGGTCCCGTCGATCAGGCTCGGTTCAAGTTTCCATCTGGGGTCTGCGTGTCTCCCGACGGAACGGTATACATTTCGGACACCGGAAATCACCGGGTGTGCGCTGTATCCGGCGGACAGGTCCGCACCCTTGTCGGAAGTGGACAGCCCGGGAAGACCGATGGGAGCGGGCCGGCGGCAACGTTCAACTCGCCGGGAACCATGGTCTGGCAGGGCGGATCCGTTTGGGTTGCCGATCTCGGCAACAGGGTCTTCAGAAGGGTGACGCCGACCGGCGCGGTGACCACGCCGACCCCGCCCGCGGAAGTAAAGCTCACCGCCGGACAGCCGTGGCCACCGGCAAACGGCGAGGCGATCTCAGCGTACGAAGAGGGCCGAGGCGAGTTGACCGTCTCAACTCACTTCACCGGCCGGCTGTCGTCGGGAGCACACATCGGTGGGTTATGGGTGTGGGCGGATGCTCAACACCACACGCTCCTGGGTCGGCTGGGAACCGGTCCGATCGTGCTACTCTCGGGGCACCGAGACACTTTTCCAGCCAAAGCGTCCCACTCCGATGGGGACGGCCCGAGAGCGTCCTATGCCGCTCCGAGCGCCGTCGCAGCCCGCGCGGATGGGACCGTCTTCGTCGCTGACTTTGAGGGGAACAGGATTCGCAAAGTGGAGTTGCCTCGGTGGATGATTGAAGGTGACACGGCTCCTCCTATTCGGAGCAGCCGCTTTGGGAGGGACTTTCGTGGGCGTTGAGATTGAACAACTGACGAAAGTCTACGACGGCAAAGTGAAGGCGCTGGACGGCGTCCAGATGACCGCGGAGTCGGGCGTACTCGGGTTGCTGGGTCCAAACGGTTCCGGCAAAACCACGTTGATGTCGATCATGGCGACGCTGCTCGACCCCAGCTCCGGCACGATTCGGGTGGATGGACTGGACGTTCGAACAAAAAAGCCCGAGATCCGAAAGCGAATCGGCTACCTGCCCCAGGACGTAGGTCTCTACCCCAACCTGACGGTTCAGGAAACCCTGGATTACATGGGGCTGCTCTACCATCTGGACGATACGCGAGATCGCCAGGACCGGATCGAGCGAGCCCTCCAACGAATGAACCTCACCCATCTGCGGGATCGACAGATCCAGACGCTCTCGGGCGGAATGCGACAGCGAGTCGCACTGGCGCAGGCGGTTCTTCCGCAGCCTTCCGTTCTCATCGTGGATGAGCCCACCGCAGGATTGGATCCTGAAGAAAGAATTCGGGTTCGATCCCTGTTCGCCGATCTCGCACGAGATTGCCTGATTGTGCTCTCCACACACATCGTTGCGGATATCGAAGCAGTGGCGAGCAGCCTGGCTGTGCTGCGATTCGGCACGCTTCGCTTCTTCGGCACCCCCGAGGAATTGCTCAACTCCCTGGAGGGCAGGGTCTGGATGGTCGACGCGCCCGTGGGAAACCGACCGAAGGAGATGGCGGAGGGCTTCCTCGAGACCGGCCTCTTCCGCACTCGGGAAGGCATTCAACTCCGCGGTGTCTGCGAAACCCGTCCGTGCAGTGACGCCGTTACGGCGGACCCCAATCTCGAAGACGGGTACGTCTGGCTGATGGCCCGAGAGCACCATGCGTAGTCTGAGACTGGTCTTACTCGGGTACCGTGGGGGCCTGCGTAACGCGGGCCTGAGGCTGCTCGCCATCACCGCCGCCGTCTCTGCGGCGGTCATCGCCTGGAACCAGCCGGAAGCCGCGGCATCGACCTCGTTAATGCTGGCGTCGCTCTATGCGCGAATATTCGGCATCGCAGCCTGTCTGAACGCGTCTGCCATCGCAATCCGAGACCTGGATCCAAAGACAGGCGGCATCTTCCGATCCAAACCGGTGGATGGAGCCCACTGGGTCCTCTTGAACTGGGCAACCACGTTGCTGGTCTGGGTGACCCTGCTCGGCGTTGCGCTGGGAGGGGGAATGGCAGGCCGCCTGGCGCAGGGTGACTTCGCCTCGATCGGAATGTATTCGCTTGGCTTCGCTCGCGCTGCGTCAGTGCTCACCGTCTTGATGACCCTTAGCTTCGCGCTGTCGCGGCTGTTTCGATCTCCTCTTGGTGCGGTCATTGCAGTGTTCGTCTGGTTCTGCGCGATGGCAGGGGCACGCTTTCTTCCGGAGATGGCGCAGCCGGAGTTCATGCAGAACCGCGAACTCTTCTGGAGTCTCGCAGCGGCCGTACTCGCCCCTACGGCGCTGATTGTCGAACGGGGCCGAAGAGGCGAACTCCGGCAGCCGCTACCTGCGCTCGGCCTGGTAGCGCTACTCATCGGCGGGGTGCTCCTGGGCTCGGTGAGGGCCGAGAGCCGCTACGCAAAAGTCGGCGAAGCAGCCGCCACGATTTGGGACCAGATGGGCATGCAGCACATAGAACTTGGCAAGCGAGTGCCGGGGTTCTGGCTGCCCGACGGTCGCGGCGGCACCGTGCGAACCGCCGCCTTTCCCGGAAAGATCCTGCTGATCTACCTCTTCACTGCCGAAGACCTTGAGGCCGGCCGCGTGTTGACCGCACTCGATCGAGTTCGAAAGAAGTATGGCGACTCGGGGGTCCAACCCATTGGCGTCTGCCTCTCTCTGGACCACGGCGACGGCTACGCTTTGGCGAACACCAGCGGCCTCGGCTTCCCCATTGGCGCGGATCTCTCCACCCGCAAAGCGGGAACGCCCCCCGTTTCCGCGATGGCGGACGCGTACAACGCGCAGATCCTCCCCTACCTCGCCGTGACCGATCGACGGCACATCGTTCGCCATCTCGGTTCCGACGCCCGGCCGTCCGATGGCGAACTGGACAGACTGATTCAGCAGAGGCTGATGGAGGAGCCCGAATGAAGCTCCCACCCCTCTGGCGCTACAACGCCCGCATTCTCTTCGGAACCGGCTACTGGATCCTCGTGCTGCCCGTGGCGGCCAGCCAGATCGTTACGCTGTGGATGATGGCGCTGGCGGCCGACTTCAGCGAAATGACGGGGCAACGAATTGCCGAGATGATGACGCCGATTCTGAGCGCCTTTCTCGTCGCACACAGCATGGCGCCTGAGTACAAGAGTGGCATCGGATCGGTGCTCGCGAGCAAACCCGTCTCACTACATCGAGTGGTCACCATTCGCATTGCTCTCGCAATGCTTCTGGCCTTCCTCTTGACCGTCGTGACCCTGGTCGTCTGCTCGGTTGGACTGCAGCCTCTGGATCTCGGACCGGTGCTCCTAGCCGCAATTCCCTCGCTTTGGTTTCTCGCGGTTGTGGCACTGGTGTCGGCCACGTTGCTACGAAGTTCGATGGCCGGCTTCGCGATGGCCGCGGCCCTTTGGGGGCTGGACTTGCTGGTGGGCTACGGGGTCCACCCCTTCCTGTCCCTGCAGGGACGGCACGCCACCCTGGATACGCATCCCCTCTCGGGACTCTGGCTCTGGGGCAAACTGGCCCTCACCGTCGTCGGCTTCCTGCTTCTCCTCTGGCACAGCAGAATTCTCCCACGGGTTTGCCGGCCGCCCGAGCGGAAGGATGTCATCAAAGTCGTCTCCGGCATGGCGGCGGTCGTCCTCGCGTACGCGCTTACCGGTGCATTGACGACGGTCGGCTTTGGGTACCTCAACCGCGGCAACTTGCCCTACAAGGACGTCGATTGGTTTCGCCGTCAGATGACGACGTACGGCCCCATCCCGGTGGCGCAATTCTTCGGTCCCGCCTTCTCCACTCTGGTGGCACCGACGCCGCCTTCAGCCGGTGAACTTTCGGGACTTGAAATGCGCTTTGCCTTACTCGAGCGGGCCCGTGACCGTTGGCCGAACTCGATCTGGGCGGACGCGATCGCGTTCAGTCTCGCAAAGGAGCGCGAGGACCTGCAGCCGACGAGGGCCGTGAAGGACTACCAACTCGTCGCGGATCGGTTCGGAAACGGCCCCTATGCCTCCAAGGCACTCGTCTCGATTGTCCGGATGGACAAGCCGGAGGTGACTCTCGGAGAACGAGTTCGCGCCGCAAGAGTGTTGGTCAGCGACTGGCCGACCAAGAGAGACACCGAGCGCGCTGCGGCATTCCTGCAAGAGCAACCCACCGAGTCCGTCAACGCGGCCGACAAACTGGCGGCGGCCGAGGTTGCCGTCAAAGTGGCTCCGGTCCACCGAGAGCCCGAGTGGTGGTTGACGTGCGCGGAGCTCCAACTCAAGCTGGGTCAAACGGATGGCGCCCGCGCGAGTGCCCAGAAGGCGATGTCTTCGGCCCAAACTCTGAACCAGCGCGCAACAGATCCGAAGGTCCGGAAGGAAATCGCGGTCTATCGGCCCCGGATCGACGGCGCCGCGCGGAGAGCCAACGACATTCTTCAGGGCCTGGGAGGCTAGCCGGGTTGACGCCTGGAGGAACAGACGGCTACGATGTTGGGGAATTCGCGGCATGTGCCGGAGCGAGGTAAACGTTGATCAAGTACTCCGTCAATGCCCTGTACCTGGCGCTGTGCATCGGAGCGCTGGTTGTTGCCCCTTGCGCGTCGGCCGCCCAAAAGGCGAAGCCCTCAGCCAAAAAGCCGGTGGCTGGTCCGGATCTGCCATCCCGAGTCCCCCTCTCGGCGCCGTTCTGCATGGTGAACGGTGAGAAGATCTCGATCGCCAATTATGTGGATAGGCTTAGTGTGCGATTTGCGCCGGAAGCGAGAGAGGCGCTGATCTCCGAGGCGCTCGTGCGTCAGGAAGCCCGGAGACGCAAACTCGCGGCGTCGCCCGCGGAGATTGATGCGACCGTGAAGCGGGTCTTCGCCGATAACGCTCGACGCTATGGCGGGGAGAAAGGCCTGGAGGCCGAACTCAAGCGGACTCGAGGGTGGAGTCGAGACGACTTCCGAGCCGTCATTCGGGAACAGGCACACACCGAAGTGCTTCGAGAAAAGCTGGGCCAATCGCTGGTGAAGGGATCCGACGTTGAGGATAAGGATCTTGAGCCTCTCTACGAACAGCAGCGCGACAACTTCCGCCAACCCGACTCCGTACGGATTGCCCACATCCTGGTCAAGCGCCCCGAAGGCGGCGAAGCCGCCGAGAAGGCCGCCCGCGCCAGAGCCGAGGACATCCTGACCCGCTTGAAGGCGACTCCCGCGGACTTCGACCGGGTCGCCCGAGAGCAGTCCGACGACAAGACGACCGGCGCACAAGGTGGAAAGATCCCGACCGACCTGCTTCGTACCGCCAACCCGTTCGGATCGAACTTTGAGGCGCTCGTCTATCCCGTGAAACAGGGGCTGGTGCCGGAGGTTGTGGCGACGCCCATGGGGTTCCATGTCATCCGGGTGGACGCCAACAAGGCCGGCCGACAGCTACCGCTCGCGGAAGTGAGAGAGCAGCTTCGCACCGTCGTTCTGACTAAGCGAAGAGAACAGGCTCTCGAAGAGTTGTTCGTGCGCCTTCGAACCCAGGCGCGGGTCGAGACCGGAAAGTTCTGAATTGATGAACGCGGCGGCACAGCGACAGCGGGGCGAACGCCGGAGGGCCGACGCCACCGGCCTCGCTCCGTCGGCCTGTCGGTGGGTGGCGCTGACGATCTCGCTCGTGGGTTCAACCGGATGCAGCACTGCAGTCGTGCGTCGGAGCGTGGAACGACGCGTCGTTGCCCGACTTCCCGAGATTCTCGGACCAGCCGAGCACTACCGCGTGGAAATCCGAGGGAGTCGGGACCCGGAGCTCGTGCGCGGCCGGGTGAAGCATCTCGAAATCGAGGGCATCGGAATTCGGGCTCGGGAACAGTTCGACCTTCGCCGCCTCACCCTCAGCATCGATGGACTTAGATACGAAGGCGTCGAGCCCTACGTGGTCTCCATTGAACAAAGCCGGCTCGTCATCGAGTTTACTGATCAGGCGTTGAACGACTACTTGCAGGCCCGCCGAGCTCGGTATGAACCCCGCGTAAGATTTGGGCACGACCGAGTTGAAGTTGCCCTGACCTATCCATTCCTGGGGAAGCCGACTCCACTCACCGCAGCCGGTCACTTCCGAATCGAAGACGGCAAGCGTCTCGTTTTCGTGGCGACCGAGGCGCAGGTGCCATTCCTGCCCAACCAGCCCGAGTTTCAGCACAAGTTTGTGGAGGAACGAGTCAACCCCTTGCTCGACCTCGGCCGAATAGAGTTTCCCGCCCGGCTGGACAGCATTCGGCTGTCACCCGGGCTACTCACTGCACAGGGCTCCGCGGTCGTGCCGCGTCCGCCCGACTCTTAACTGCCTCCCCAGGTCGTACCCATGCGAAGGTCCCAGAACAAACGAACGGCGCCCACTGCCACGAGCTATGCCACCCCGCCCAGGGCTTCATCACAGGCGGTGCAGTGGCGCTCCTACTGGGACGCCGACTCGGGCATCGCAACCCTCTCATGCGCCTCACACGAGTATCGAGTTTTCAGCCGCCCGCCGGACACCCAGTCTGGACTGCTGTGCATTGAGGGTCGGGCAACCGGAGCGGACTGGCACGTGCTCCTCGGCGCCGCCGGTTTCTCCGGTCGCGATGGGGATGGCGCCTTGTTGTCACCGGGAGTCTCGGCCTGGAAGTTGGAACACGCGATACTTCGCGGCCACACACGCGGAACCGAAGTCCGATTGCAGTGGACCGGCAAGATCGACGGCCGCTCGGTCCAACGAGATGCGGCGCTTCGGGGGCTGGGAGCCACACTGCTCCTTGAAGTCTCAGCTACCGAAGGATCCGCATCCGGATTTGATCCGGGTACGCTCGGCCCTCTTGACGGGAGAACAGTCCACATCTCCGGTTTGCCCTTCCCACTTCTGGCCTTACCTGACGGCAGCTTTGCAGCGGTGTACGGAGACCGTTACCTGAGCGGCTCGGCTGCGTTTGAGGGGGACGCCGCGGTGTACCGGCCGGGCGTGGGGGGCACGACCAACCCCATTTCCGAGAGTTTCTACGTCACACTCTCCGACGATCCGCTCCAACCGCTTCCCCTGCTCGAGCGTCCGGGCGGCGATGAGGCGGGCGGAGTGGATCCCGGCCGGGTTGTGATTGAAATGACTGCATCACGTTCCTTCAGCGAGGACGCAGGCGTGATTCGATCGCTGGCGGCCCGTGGATTGGACTCGATCGTCCTGCTCTACCGGGATTGGCAAGCGTTTGGTTCAACCCGCCGTGCGCCGGCACACTACCCGCCGCACCCGGACAAAGGCGGCGCTGCCGGACTGCAAGAGTTGATCGGCGTGGCCCACACGGCCGGATGGGCTGTAGCGCTCGAGCAAGGATACTCCCTCGTTACCCGGGATTCTCCGTACCGCACGGACGACCTGACGGTTACCGATGCCGACGGATCTCCACGCCCCAACGCGTTAGGCGGGCTGGCGATGCGACCATCTGCCATGCGAGACGTCGCGCGGCTCGAGGCGAGCGACATTCAGCGAAACCTCCAGCCCGACGCCACGCTCCTACTCGGCCACTTCGGGTTAGAGCCGGATCAGGGTCTCGGCCAGGTGTCTAGAGACCCGTCCATTGGCTGCGGCAGTGCGGCGGAAGTCATCCGCGAAACCCAGCGGTTGGTGGACGCCCTGAGGGATTGGATCGGTGGGCCGGTCCTGGCGAGTGAAGGCGAGATTCGTGGCCGGTCATCACTTCTGACCGGGCATCTTGTGGACGGACTGCTCCGCACGCTGGATCCCGCAGTCCCCTGCATTGTCGAGCCGGAGTGGGCGACACGGGCGCACGGCTGCACCTCGATCGGCGCGGCAATTCAACCGGGGAGGACACGTGGACCGGCGCCAGGAGTCGACTCGGTACGTAGTGCGAAGGTGGCTCTCGGAATGTGCGGCTACCTACGTCTCGAAGGCGCTCTCGACGCCGAGCAACTCCGCGAGTATTTTCTGATGCGTGCAGTTGGCCGGGCAACCCGCGATGCCGATCTGCAGCGCGTGGAGTATGGCTTGGGCGGCGAGTGGATGCCCCTCTCCGAGGCGCTGAGGCGACCCATTGACTTGACTCAGTGCCATCTCCACCTGTCGCTGTCAAACGGGTGCGAGATCTGGGTGAATCGAGGCGCCCGCGAGGTTCTCCGAGTGGAACTGGGCGGAGAGACCTATGAGATCCCAACCGACGGTTTCCTCGCCGCTAAACCCACGACGTCGGATCTCATCGGGAGTTTCGTTCATAACGGCGGGCGATACGACATCGCTCGAGTGGAGGACGAACTGTTCGTCGATGCACGGCGGTCGAGTTCGCCGTCCGCGTTCGGCGTCTCGACCGACACCGCAATTCTCGTGCGGCCCGGGGTGACGGACGGCCACCGAGACCTCATTCTGTACGGGGGGAAGACCGCCACTCTCGATGGCCTCGAGTACCGGCTCTCCGATCCGGGAGATCTTCGAGTGAGCTACCTGTCCGGATCAGAGGTCGAGATTGAGTTACTCTCGACAGCCGTTCCTCGACCCATTCACCTTGCGCTCACGGCTCCCGGAAGCAACTGGGAGAGCCAGGGTATCGGGGGACTTCGGATCGCCGAGTGGCACGAGGGCGAGTGGGTCGCATCTAAGTCCACGCTCCAGCCGACGCGAGTGGGACCGCAAATTGGGCGACTCCGCCCCGGGGTAAGGCTCCGGCTCTGGGAAGTCCAGTGAATCCCCGTTTTCGGAGCTCCGCTGCGCTCCTCGGCAGCCTGACGCTCTCGATTTCGCTGGTTTCGGCGGCGGCGGCCCAGGAGTCGAGGGTCATCAGTGAAGTCGAAGCCCGAAGGGCAATGACTCAGGCGATCCGTTTGGATGCCCGCGCCCGAGCCATTCTCGAACGAGCCTCGAAGTCGTACGCTCAGATGCAGTCCCTCGCCGTCGAGACCCGCGTGCCGAAAGCCGAGTCTTATCTGGCCCTGAAACGGGAGGGCCTTTATCAGCTCATCAACCGGAAGGCCTCTCGTGAATTGATCTCATTTGCAGTCTGCGATGGCAAGACGCTGTACGAATACGGCGAACAGAACCGTCAGTGGATCGAACGGGACTCGGCGCTTCTGAAGCGATGGGTCGTGCCGCCGCCCGCGCGCCTCTTCCTGGATCCCCGCGGATGGGGCGCCGCTATGGTGGGTCGGGACGGACGGCCGGCCGTGCGCGAAATCGCGTTTCGCCACGGTGGGCGGGAAGCCTGGGACGGCCGACCGGCCGAGGTCCTTTTGGTGGAAATCCTGGCTCGTGCGGGAGCCGAGTGGCGGATTTTCACCGCCAGGCGCTACTTCTCCCCCGTGAGTGGGCTCCTGATCGGCTACCGCAACGGACATCAGACCTTCAAGCTCAAGAACACCCCCAACAAGCCGATGAAGGCATCTGACTTCCGCTTCACTCCCGTGCCGGGCGCAATCAAGGCACTGGGTTAAGGCCCACTGGATGCCCTCCTGGCATCATTTAGGCAACGGTACCGATTGGAGTCGCTCCGATAGATCGCGGATCCTCAACTCCTGGTCCCCACAACCACCTCTGGCGAACCCGGGAACCCCGGCGACTCCGGCGGATGTGCCGACGTACTACCGGTCTGCCGTGAGAATCTAGGACTGCCGCACGGCCGGATCCGCTGAAGCAAGAGCCTCAAGCAGCGTCGTCCACGCCAGTCGCGCACAGCCCACGCGGCTCGGAAACCCACGAACTCCGACAAAGACCGCCAACTGTCGGAGCAGTAGTGCGTCGTCGGACGGATCGGAACCGTCAAGCATCGACTGAAACACCGCGGCTAGGCGTCGAGCCTCTTTCACCGTGACGCCGCTCACCGCTTCCGACAACATCGACGCGGATGCTTGAGAGATGGCGCAGCCCTCCCCCTCGAAGCGGACCGCCCGCACTCGCTCCAGATCGAGATCGAGGTGGATGTCCACCCGGTCGCCACACATCGGGTTCTTCCCCGACGCGGTGTGGGTGCACCCCGCGAGAGGTCCACGGTTCCTCGGGTTCCGATAGTGGTCCAGGATGACGTCCTGGTAGAGCTGCTGGATGTCTGTCACGGTGCTCGCTCGGCGACACTTGGGCCCAAGCTCGGATCAAGACTCAAAACAACGGCACGGTGTGGAGTGATCCACCCCGTGCCGACAAGGGGTCGACCCCGAAAGGGTCGCTCCACGAGGGAAGTCCGCTTCAGGCTGGAACGGCGGTGCGCCGGGGGCTGATCAGGACCCGGGAGGTTCCGTCGACATCCCGCCGCTGGCTGAGCAGGCTGTGGCCCGCCCGCTCCGCCCACACGATGACGTCATAGATGTTCAGCGCATCGGCCAGGATCGCTTCCACGATGCTGTTCGGGTCTCGCTCCACCTGCTGGTTCAGGGCGGCCAGGATTCCCTGGCAGCTCTTGCCCCGGCCATCCACGACGACCCACCCCGCGCCGGGAACAGCAGCGGAAACCGGCTGCTGGACCCTCGGTCGGCTGTGCACATCGATCTCTCCGCTCTTGCGGCGATCCAATTCGCGCTTGAAGTGCGCGACAGCTTCCCACGCCACGGCCCGACCGCGATCGCCCGTGGAGCATACAGCCCCGCGAACACCCACGATATCGGGGTTGATGCGGGCCAGCATATCGAGATCAGTCAGCTTGAGGTGACCGGAAAGCGCGGTGCTCAAGCCCGCGAGTTTACCCTGAATCACCATCTCCCGGAGTTCGTTCTCGGACAGGAAGTTGAACAGGTTGCGCCCATCCTTGGTCAGCGTGTCGATGAGGAACCCGTCGCACTGCCCATCGATCGCAAGCCGCATCATGCAGCGAGGATCCAGGCCGTCGTAGAGATGGTTGTCGCCGAACACCGAGCCGATGAGTTTGGTTTCGAAGCCCTGCAGGGCGTTTCGCGCCTCACGAAGCACTTCCACTGCCGTGTCGTAGTCCGCGCGAACGAAACCAACCTTCACCGAGGTCGCGTTGAGCATCCCCGCGGCGTAGACGGCCATTGCAACCGTGCCGGGCTGGTTGGGAACGACGCCCAGGGTTACGCTGACGTGCTTGTGGGCAGGGACCCGAGCGCGGGCCTCTCGGACAAGATGGGGATGTGCGGAGCCGACCATCGCCTCCTGGAGGTTCTTGACGTCGATGATGTCGGCGCCACCCCGGTCGGCTTCCATCACCTCGTCCATGTTTTGCGCGCTGACGAGGAGCATCATTCCCGACTCATTGGCTGGGTTCGGCAGCCAGCCGGCGCGCTCGTTTCCAACTCGAGCCGGTTCGGCGGGGACCGATTGGACCGCGGGCGGCGGCGACGTCACGTAGACCCGCGAACTCAACGCATCGCTTTGATGCGCCTGATAGCCACTCTTACCGTTGGTCCCGTTCACACCATTACTCCCGTTGGCCAGGTGATGGCCGTTCAACGCTTTAGGAAAAGGGCCGGCGCCGCCTCCGAGGGGACGCAATTCACTGAGTTGAGCCTTGAGCTCTTGCTTCTCTTCGGGCGACAGGTCCGACAACGGAGGCCGGACATGGCCGCCCTTCAACCCCATCAACTCGCCCCAGTATTTGCAGAGCGCGGCCGGGAGGGCTCCGTTGAACTTCTTGACGATTCGGGGCCACCAGGCATCCGAAAGGCTCTTGATCGCCCGGAGATGCTTCTCATAGTAATCCCAATCCGGCTTCCCCTCGCTCGCGCCCTCGATGAACTGAACGTAGTGGTTGGCCCCCGGAACGTCGAACCGCCAATCGGAGGTGTTTGCGAACATCACCCTCTGCTGAAATCCGAGTTCAGCCGCCTTGCGGTAGATCCACTCGTCGGGGGTGCTGATGATCGACTCCTTGCCGAGCAGCAGGTGCGCGTCGACGGAGAGTTGCTGGTTGAAACTGGCTTCCTTGACGCCCACAACGTTCGGCAACTGGCAAAGTCGATGCAGCCCCTGCGGGCTCATCACGATGCCGAACTGCGGCGAATTGTAGTACATCACGGCAAGCGACGTTCGATCCGAGAGCAGCTTCACAAAATCGACGACCTGGTCTTCGCTCTTGGTCACGAAGTACGGCGCCGCGACAATCAGGAGGTCGATTCCGACTCCGGCGGCGTGATCGGCCAGATCGAGCATCTCGCGAGCCGACGTATGGGTGACATGCGCCGCCGTGAGCCACTCTCCGCGAGCCTCATCCGCGACAATGTCGTAGATCCGCTTCCGCTCGGGCGTGGTGAGAGACCAGAATTCACCCATCCCCCACGTGGCGCCCGCGCCACGGCTGCCCAGACTTCGGATGTGCCGGATGTTGTGGCGAAGCCCCGCTTCGTCGATCTCATCCTCGGGTGTGAAGGGTGTAACCAGGGTCGACCACTGCCCTCGCAGCGTCTCCCACGCCCACTCCCGCGCCTCGGACCTGGTGTATTTTGCCATTGCCTCGCAGCCTCCCGCCTTCAGCCGCTCGCCTCGTCAGGCGCCAAGCGCCCGCCGGCGAGTCACTGAGGGGAAACCCATAAACCGCTAACTTGGTGTATCCCATTATTCTGGGATTCGCCGCCGCCTCGAAACGAACGCGACTGCAGCCGGCTTTCATTTTCGCCGACTATCTCTGTCGCTCCTACGGTCGACGGTGCCAACAAGGGGCAGGAATCGGCAGCGTCCCGCTTCCCAACCGAACCAACCGCCTCATCGCACGCCGCCGGTGGTCGGCACATCGGCGATGCGGCTGAAGTCGGCCAGGCTCTTGAACGCGCAATCCAGTTCCCAGAGCAGCGTTTGTCGCGCTGAGCGAAGCGTTTCATCCGGGTCATTGACCAGCACATCGTCGAAGAACCGATCGACCGTGGGCACGAGCGACTCCAGTTGGCTCCAGAGTTCGCCCCAGCCCCGACTCTCAGCAGCACGGCTCGCCGCTGCTGAGCGGGCAACCCAGGACACACGCAGTTCGATTTCGCTGGGATGGCACAGTTTCGCCAGGTCACCCGAAGGATGCGTGGTCCCAAGGGGCTTCAAGATGTTTTGGATCCTGGTAGCCACCCGGGTGACTTCGCTAAAGCTGGCGGCGCCGGCCCGCTCGTTGAGGAATCGCGCACGGTCGAGCGCGCCGGAGATAGAGTCGAATCCCGCAGAGAGCACGGCGTCGGTAAGATCTCTGCGAGAGCCCAATTCGTCCAATCGGGCCTCAACCCGGGGCCGAATGAAGTGCGTCACTTCGCTGGCGACCAGATCCGGAGGGACCGGCTTACTTGACTGGTAGTAGTCTGTCCCGGCAAACGACGCCAGGCTGCGGCTGAGCAACTCGGACAGGTTGAGATCAACCGGCAACGCTTCGGCCAGAGCAACGACTCCTGCCGCAGCCCGTCGCAGACCGAACGGGTCGGAGGAGCCGGTCGGCACGTGGCCGAGCGTGAAGGCAGACGTCAAAAGGTCGACTCGATCAACCAGTGCCAGAACCCGGGCGAGCCGTCCCTCGGGGACCGCGTCCCCGGCGCCGCGCGGCAGATAGTGTCCTGCGATGGCGTCCGCAACTGCGGTGGAAAGTCCGTCTCTGGCAGCATACTGAGCGCCCATGACTCCCTGAAGTTCCGGGAGTTCCGCCACCATGTGACTCGCGAGGTCGGCCTTGCACAGCTCAGCGGCGATGCGAGACTCATCCACGAGATCGGACCACCCTAACTGGGTACACACCTCCGGCGCCAGGTCGGCTAACCGGACCGATCTATCCCAAACGGTCCCCAGGCGCTGTATGAACACGATGCGGCGGAGGCGCTCCCGCAACTCCGCGAGCGTGACCCTGGCATCTTCCACGTAGTGGTGGCGTGCGTCGTTGAATCGAAACGCCAGAACACGCTCGTTGCCTGAACGGACGGTGTCCAGTCCATACTCGCCTCCGTTCCGCACAGCCAGGAACATGGGCGCAAGGGATCCGTCGGGACGCTCGACCGTAAAGTAGCGCTGGTGTTTCTTCATTGCCGACACGAGCACCGGACGCGGCAACTCGAGGTACTCCTCAGAGAACTTGCCCAAGAACGCCGTTGGGCACTCCACGACAAACACAACCTCATGCAGAAGATCCTCATCCCAGGCCACCCGCACACCTTCGGCGGCGGCGAGAGCGTTGCCCTGTCGGAGGATTTCGGCACGTCGTTCCTCGGGGTCCACCACAATCCGTGCAGCGCGCACAGCGTCGAAGTAGGCGCCCGCAGAGGCGAGTTCCAGAGTGGTTCCCCCGGCATCCCCCACCGGCAGGAACCGATGCCCGCGAATGACTCGGCCCGACTCCACCCCCGCGAACGATGTGGACACGCTGCAGTCGTCGAGCAGCACGGTGAGGGAGCGAACCGGCCGGCAAAACCGGTGGACGCCGCTGCCCCAGCGCATGAACTTGGGAAACGTCAGCGCGGAGAGCACGGCAGGCAAACCGCCGCCCAGTACGGCCTCCGTGGGACGGCCCTCGACATGCTGAACCGCAAACACGTAGGCGCCGGACTCGGTCTCACGCATTTCCAGCGCGTCGGGAGTGAGGCCAAATCGTCGGGCAAATCCCACTGCGGCCTTCGACGGCGAACCATTCGGCGCGAAAGCAACAGCACGGGTGGGACCTCGGTGTTCGAGGGATGCATCTTCCTGGCGACCGGCGACCCCTTCCGCGTACAACACGAGCCGGCGCGGCGTACCCGCCGTACGGATGGAGGTGTAGGCGATTCGCTCCCGGGTGAGGAGATCACCCACAAGCGCCTGGAGCTGGTTGAGCGCCGGCACCACCACCGACGCGGGAACTTCTTCGGTACCGATTTCGAGGAGCAGGTCGGGCATAGCGCCAATACTCTATCACGCGAAGTGGACTAGCCAGAACCGGCGCCACGGCTGAGGTGCATCACTTCCGCCGTGGCTTCTTCCGTGGCCAGCAGGCGGGCGTTCAGTTCTTGCAACTCCTGGGTGGCGGTCTGAATCGTCTTCATAGATGGGGACTGCGTGGTCGCGAGCGCCACGGCGAGTTCTGACCGCAGTACCTGAAGCGACTGCAGGCAACCGTCGCGAGCCGCCTCCATACGGGCCCGCCAGGAAACAAGTTGATTCGCACTGCCGGACTGGGCGTCGATTCCCGCGAGCTGTCGCCGAAGAAAGTCTGCGGTCACCGGGTCGGTCTCCAGTTCCAACCGCGCTTCCAGCTCTTCCCTCTTGTGGGTGAGCAGATCGGACCGCACTGAGCCAAACGTGGCCTCCAGCACTGCCAGGCGGTGGTTGAATCCCGACCAGTGCTGAACAGCGCGCTCCAATTCTCGGGCGATCTTCTTCGCCTCCTTGCGGCGGGTCTTCGGAAGCTGCTTCATGATCCGATTGATGTCGTCGGCCAGAATCCAGAGATCAATCTCCGGATCCGCCGTCAAGAGTAACTGCCGCCAGTCGCGGCGAGCCCGAAGCAGCACCTTGATCAGCGGAATGGCCCAGACCACTACTGCAATCGGTACAAACGGAATCCAGCAGAAGAAGAGGGACAGCCACGCCGCCTCCTTCAGCTCCTTGCGAAGCTCATCGAGGGTCTTGGGATCCTTGCAGAGCTTTGGAAACTCTCCGGCCGCCACCTGTCGTGCCGCCCCGAGCACAACCCGCCGCTGGGACGCCTGATCCAGGTCGCCCGCGGCAGTCGGCAGTGGACGGCGCGGTTCTCTTGAGTACGGTTCTCTCGAGTCAGGGTAATCGGTATGTGACATTCAGCTCCGGTGTAGCGCGCACGGCGCCCCCGTCGGCGCGAGAATGCATGGCGGCGTCAAGAATGCCCGTGGTCAGAAGCGTTCTCTCCACCGGGTAGGGCGCCCTCTTTTCCAAAACCAACCGCTCGATCGCCTGGCAGAGCCGCCCGAAGTGCCCAAACGGTTTCCCCTCCTGAAGCCAGAACTGGGTCGCAACCGGCGCCTCTCTCCCCGCAAGGGATCCGGCAAAGTAGAATTCCGTGACCAGCCCGTAAAGCATCAGGACGGTTGCCTTCAATCCGTCTCGATACTCCACCACGAACGCGTCCGGCTTACGGGTGGCGTTCCGAATCTGTTCCACTGAGGCCCCTGCGAGTTCCGGCTTGGGACCCGTCTTCAGAGCCGCGCGGAGCAGGTCCCAGGACCACATGCCACGATCCCCGGCATCCCACACTGCGGCATCGGAGAGGCAGCGAACTGAGCGAACGCCGGTTTCACCCCCGGCTCGTCGCTCCACCATACACTGTAACCCCTCGAGGGCATGGAATCCGTACGCCTCAGTGCCGCCGTACCCAATCGCGAGCGCCGAGGTAAGCCGGGCCCCGGCCTCGAGCTGAAAGTCAGGCTTACGCCACGACACGGGTACGGACGAACCCGCAAGAAACGGGATCCTGAGGCGCCTCGCTTCATCAACCATGGCCTGGGCCTGATGGAAATCGTACGAGAGGTGCTTGTCGTTGAAGAACGGGATCGGCCGGTTGGCGGCGGCCACCACTGCGGCAGCCTCGTCGAAAAAGCGCTTCCGGGGGTAGAGATGCTGGCCGATCTCGTTATACGGGTACGACCCGTGCTCTCCAATCAGCAGCACGCCATCGACTGCGGGAGCGGCTCCGCCCAGACGAATCGCTTCTGCAATGGTTTGGAATACCGGCACCCGGTGTTTCGCCGCGAGTTCCAATCCGAGGGCGCTAGTTTTGGGCTGATCGATGTAGAGCGAGGCAATGCTCACCGCCGGCTCATACACCAGATCCAGCGTCCGGCACCCCTCCAGCATCTTGGTCACGATGACGTCGGCGTGGGAGTTTTCTCGGTACTCGGTCACCACCGCCGCCAGCCTTGGCTTTCTCACCGCTGCCACCACTTGAGCCTCGACCCGGATACTTTGTGGCGCCAAACACGCGCCGGCGCCCGCCATCAAGGACCTGCGGGATACCCGCCCAGGAAAACCCACGTTGCTGGTCATGATCGAGCCATCCCCGCGAGACCCGCAAGGAGTCCCGCACTCAGAATCGCAAGCACGAACCCAATCGCCATGCCGATCAAAATGTAGAACACTCCTCCCAACACCAGTGCCCCGATGGCCCCGCCGATCGAAAGCTGGTGAACCTTCATCAAACCGATTACGATCAACACCAGACTCCAGATACCGCCAACGAACCAGACGGCAGAGCTGGCTCGACCCGCGGCATTCAATTGCTCGGCGATAATCTGCCGATCTCTAAGTCGATCTCCTCCAGGGGCGACCCCAGGTGGTGGCGCCCCCGGCATGTATTGGACGGGGGTCCACCGAGGAGTGGATGGCTGATTCGGAGCCGTGTCGAGCGGGAGTTGACTCTGAGTGACTCTTCGCGTCCGAGAGCTTTCCATCAATCCACGAATCTGATCCGGCGAGAGGGATGACCAGAAGAGGGTCATCATGATCGCGAAGCCCAGCATTGCCGGGATGGTCCCATACACCAACACGCGGTAAGTCTGCGAGAACTCGCCCTGACTCCCAAACCACCTGCCGGGCCAATGAACGCAGGCTGCCTCGAGCAGGTAGACCAGCATCAGCATCGGCCAACTGCAGATACCCCCCAGCGCAATCGGAACCGCTAGCGCGGCTCCCGTGAAAGCGTTTCCCGCCGGCGCCGCCTGAGACACGAACCGCCCCAGCCCTGATCCCGAGGCTACCGCCACCACAATCGCCATCAGCAGCATCGAGGCATTCGGCGACAGGAAGCCCGTGGACCTGGCCTGGTCTTCAAAAAACGCACGAGGGGAGACCAGGACTCGGAACCAATCCACCACGGCAAGAAATGGATTGAAACGGTTGGGAAGTTCCGTGCCGGGTGTGTCATCGACCGGCTCAAGCGGCGGAGGAGCCACTACCCGTGGTTTGGGGGTCCAGGAGGGCGGCGGAAGAGGAGCGCTGCAGAACTGACAGTAGGTGCCTGGTGAACTGCTGCCGCCACATCTCGCGCACTCAACCAGCCCGTCCGGTTCCGTGGACCAGCCTGCAGATGGGTCCGGCGCCAGGTCGACCTGAAGGTGGGCGTACGCGTTTCCGGACTGTGGAGCCCGGGACTGGGCATCTGCGCTCTGACTCCCTCCCATGGCTGCCGACCGTCCCGAACTGGAGCTTTCTCGAAAGGCGTAGGGGTCGGATGCCGGAATACACTCAGACGAGGCGCCCGGCTCGAGATGGGACGGACGGTCGATCGATCCTGCGGACGGAGCCTGCGGAAAGGACCACGCCGGCGGTGAGCCCGAACCCCATGGGGCTGCGTCTGTCGGGGCGGCGGGCGTAGTCGGCGTCCCCGGCAAAACCGGCGGCGGACCCGCGTTCCAGGGCGCAGCATCCGCGGGGGCAGCCGGGGGAGGTTGTGAACCTCCCGGCAGCCGGTCTACGATCGCGGTGTCGCCGACCATCAAGGGCTGCGTAAGCGCGGGAGAAGGCATACCCACCACCGTGCGGCCGGGATCCGGGTCGGGCGGGGGTGGGGGCGGAGGCTGGGGCGTCAGTGCGGCGAGCCGCTGCCCGGCGCGTCCGTGTGTCGCGTCGAGTTCGAGCACCCGGCGGTAGGCGCCCGCGGCGGCTTCTCGATTGCCGGCCCGTTCGAGCACCACCCCCAGATTGAAGCATACGCCGACATTCGCGGGTTCCAGCCGAACCGCATTCAGCAGTTCACGGGATGCCTCGTCGTGTCGAGAGAGCTGGCTCAAGATGATGCCGTAGAGCGCCCGGGCGTTGGCGTCTGTGGGAGAAAGCGTGAGCGCCTTCACCACAAGGCCTTCGGCGTCCGAGATTTGTCCGGCTTGGAGCGCGCGAAGCGCGCCATCTCTGAGCGAGTCGCTTTCCTGGCTCATGGCTTCTTGACGCCCATCCTGGCATCGAACGATCATTCGGAAGAACGTGGAGAGTGGCGATGGAGCCCAAACTCGACGTATGATCAGGCGGGAGCCGGTCGCGAGCCCAACCGGGTGGCACACCAGAGTCGAGTTTGAGATGTCCGCCGAGAATGAGGTTTACCTGGAAGGACGAAGAATACTCCGTGCACTTCGAAAGTTGAGGACGGACACGGAGCAACTGGATGCCTCCGACACGGCGTGCAAAGTGCGTGCGGTCACCTGCCTGGAACAAGCGGAGGCCGAACTCGCGCGAGCGCTCGAACAGTTGAGCGGCATCGTCTAGCTGCTGGTCGCAGTTCACCGGATAGTGGCGCGGGGCCGTTGCCGACCCCGCGCAGGTGGACTGGCAGATTTAGGAACCGGACCACCCTGGGGAGGGCGATCAGACCCTACAGCCACCTCGACTCTCACAGTCCATGAAAGTCATCACCCCCTTCCGGTATTGAGAGTTTACCCGTGTCCGACTGCACTGTCACAACACAAATAGAGGCAATGCCTCTTCTTGGCCAAACGCGGGATCAGCTTCAGCAGTGGGCTGAGCGGCGCGGCCTGCCGCGCTTTCGGGGGCGGCAGATCGCCGACTGGCTCTACCGCCGAGGCGTCAGGACGTTTGCCGAGATGGTCGACCTCCCCGCCCCGCTTCGAGAGCAACTTGCCACGGATGAGCGAGTCGGGCGATCCGCCGTCGACCAGCGCCAGCAGGCTGCGGACGGCACGACCAAGTTGCTGCTGCTCCTCGCGGATGATCGCCGCATCGAGACCGTGGTGCTCCCATACACGGATCGTGTCTCCGTGTGCATTTCCAGTCAGGTGGGCTGCCCGGTCGGCTGCGTGTTTTGCGCCACCGCAACCATGGGGCTTTTGCGTAATTTGACCGCAGCCGAAATGGTCGATCAGGTGCTGACTGCCCGCGAGCACTCCCCTGGCGGCAAAGTGTCGCACGTGGTGGTGATGGGCATGGGCGAACCGATGCTGAACTACGACGCGCTTCTGCGCGCGCTGCGTCTGATCACGGCGGAACTGGAGATTTCGGCGAGACGAATCACTGTTTCCACCGCAGGCCACGTGCCGGGCATCCGAAGGCTCGCGGACGAGGCGCTGCCCGTGACGCTGGCGCTGTCCCTCCACGCGCCCAATGACGAACTCCGATCGGAGCTCATTCCGATGGGTAGGAAGTGGGGCGTTGGCGAAGTGATGGACGCCGTTCGGCACTACACCCGAACCACCGGGCGACGTGTGACCCTGGAGTACCTTCTGCTCGGTGGGGTCAACGACACACCCGAGCTGGCGCGGGAACTGGCAGGGCTTCTAAGAGGTGAGATTGGGCACGTCAATCTGATCCCCTGGAACGCCGCCGACTCGCTCCAGCCGGTCCGAGCGCCGGGCAAACGGAGCGTGCGAGGCTTCCGTGAGGTGCTCGAACAGCAGGGCGTCACGGTCACCGAGCGGATGGAGCGGGGCCGCGAGATAGACGCCGCCTGCGGACAACTCGTGGTGAAACGCGCACAGCCGGAGGCGGTGTCTTGAATCGGCGTGACATCCTCCATGCCGCCATCCTCAACACCCTCGCTCGCCCCACCGCAGCTCCCGAGCAAGCGGAATCCCGCGGAGAATTGGTGTTGAAAGACGCTCGCCTCTCCTCGCGTGTGATGCGACGGGAGTGGGAGCTCGTTCCGGCGCCCCCCAACGGCGTCCCACTGGTGTTTGGCCCCCTTCGCGATCCAAAACGCAATGAACTTTATCCGCACCGGATTCAGGTGTTCTGCGCGGCGCCGGGTGTCGCCCGACCGGAACCACGGTTCACCGTTCACTCTCTGACTGAAGAGGACGCGGAACTCGCGGGCCGCGTCGCTCGGGTCTGCGCCGCACTCCATTGGCTGGGCGCAGAGTACCTCGGAAAGTGGCCGGAGAACCCCGTTGATGTCTGGCTCTCGAGAAGTGGTCAGGCCGGGGGCGAAGCGTTTGGCGAAAGCATCTATCTGTTCGCGGTTCAGGAACCACGGGCTCCTGCGGAGTGGCTTCGCGAAATAGCCCATGAGTACAGTCATCTGGTGCTTCCCCCTGTCGGCCGTTTTGAGTCGCCGGAGCCCTGGGCCAACGGATATCTGGGGGAGCGGCTCTTTCTAAAGTGGCTGCTGCAGGACAACGGCCGAGAAGACCTCTGGGGACCTCGGGTGCAGGCGGGGGCGTTTGTAGCCACACAGATCACTCCCCACCGCGAACGGTTTCGGGAGTTGGGACCGGGAAGCGAAACGGCGGCACGCGTCGATGAAGAGGGTATGCTCTTCTACATCGGCCAGATGCTGGCGCTGGAAGAATCCCACGGCCCAGCTTACTTAAGTTCAGTGATTTCGCGGGTGGAAACACCGCGCCCCCAGAATCTGGGTCTGGCGATCCAGGCAGCTGCACGGGATGGGTTGATCCCGTTCTTCGACCTCCTGCCCGAAGCGACGATCTACTCGCAATCGGCGCCCGGACCCGACTCCGCAAGCTATCGCAAGGCGGCTTACCGCATGTACCTTCCCCCCGGGGAGTGGGACCTCACGTGTCAGGGAGACGGTGTGCCCGATGCTGCGACGCTGGAGGGCAGTGCGCTCCAACGTCGGCCGGACGGCGGATGGACCGCCCGGCAAGCGCCTCCGCTGGGGATCTGGAGCGTGCTAACGTTGGGCTCCGAAACCGGTCCGCCGATGAGGCTACAGCGGATCCGGTTCACTCGCAGAACTTCGTGATCCTCAGGCTTTGGGCTTGGGCTTCATCCCTGCCCACGGCACGGGCCCATCCGGAATGTTCGGAGGAGCGCCGCCGCTCAACGTGCCCACCGCCACGTGCTTCACGTGGAACTCCTTCTCGTTCGGCACCTTCTCCCAGGCAACCCCGTCCAAACTTCGAGACACCTGGGTTGGGGGGTAGGACCAGCCGTAGAGGTATTTGCCGGCCCGAACCATCTGACGGGGCGGCGCATCACCGGGGCGAGGCACCCAGTCGGCGCCGTTGGTGGAGTGCCAGGCCTGCTTCTGGTCGGTCATCGCAAGGAACTCGGTCCCTGTCCAGATCACGCAGGTGATGTTTCCTCGCTCGGGATGGACCTCGTTGTTTCGCCATTCCACCCCGTCGGTGCTGGTGGCCAGCAATCCCGCCTGCCCACCCACCACAAAAACGCCGTTGCCGAAGGCGGTTCGCCGCAGTCCAGGCTGCTTATCAACCTGTCCGGCCATCTGGGTGACCCTGATTTTGCCCGACTTCGGATCGAACGTCATGGCCGGGCCGTAGTCTCCGGAGCCCAGCAAAATGCCGTTTCCGATGACCGTTCCGCGAATCCAGTGCGTGGGCGTGGGCATCTGCGCCTTGCCAATGGACTCCCAGGCTTCTCCGTCGGAGGTTCGATAGACCTGACCGCGCAGGTCGACTGCGAACAGCGCGTCGTTCAGCACTTCGAGGCCGAAAATGGGCGTGCCCTTGGGGAGCACGCCGTCTTTCCAGGTCTTGCCGTCTCGAGTGGCTGTCATGCGGGCGATGGAGTATCCGCCACCGACAAACGCCGCCCCACGAAAGAAGCCAGTGACGTTCAGGTCATTCTGGTCGTGGTACGGTTCACCCCAGGAAATGTGATTCGTCCAGTGCATCCCGTCTGAAGAAACCATTCGCTGGCCGCCGGGACCCACCGCCAGGTACACACGCCCCGAGAAGGCTCCGTTCTCCTGTGCTTCAGCACGACTCCCGGCCCACTGACCCAGCGCGGCGCCGGCGGCAACCGCCAGACATCGTCGTCGATCCATCCCCACTCACCCGGCCTTTCGTCACCGCCTCGAAGTGGGGCGTCCGGCTCGCGCGATGGCAACACCGGCCGCCGGAGTCGGCGAATCTCTATTCCTGAAACACTGCGTCAACCAACCCGGCGACTCCTGCGGTGATTCGGTCTTCCACATCACCGCGCCAGCGCTCGGCCGGGTGTCCGTACTCAAAGAGAAACCCACCCTCGTAGCCGCCCTCTTCCCATACCCGGCGCGAGGGGACGTAACCCAACATCTCATCGGAGTATCCGCAGATCCAGGTGTGGGGGCCGTACTCCCGGCGGAACCGGAGCGCGTAGTCCACCACCGCCTCCGCTCCCAGGCCGATCCAGAGATGTCGCTTTCCCAGACGCCAGACCCGCACGGGGTACTCCACACTGCTGGGAACTTGCGTACCCTCCAGCAGCCGCTCCCGCCATCGTCGAGACCACCGTCGGCGGATCGAATTCGGCGAGTCCAGGTGAGTTTCAAACTCGGAAGGGTCGAGAGTGTGTTCGAACGGCAGTTCGACACGTTGGTAGGCAGTCCTCAGCTCCGGCTCGATCCGCTCCAACCCGGCCCGCACCGTCGATCGAACGGACTCCGCGAGTTCTTCACCGTAAGTCCGACAGAGTTCGACCGTCCGACGCGGAAGTGGGTTTTGATCTCCCCCGCACCCGGTCCAGAACATCGGGACGACGCCCGGAAACTCCTTCTCCATGGCCAGCGCCGCAAAACCTGGATAGTCGCCGCACCAGTGGTAGTCGGAGAGCACCGTGGGGTGACACGCGTAGCCATACGCAATCGCCATCCAGTCCCCCGCCGTCGAACGCGCCGCGAGTACCGGAACCGAGTGATCGGTGGGTCCCAGCAGTGGCCGGCCCTCCTCGAGCAGGGCGGAAACCTCGGTCTCCCGGTTGTTGCGCCGGTTGACGGCGAACTCCGCGCGTCCTTCCCCGGACAGGAGTTCCCCGGGCTTCGCATGGTTGAACGCCTCCCCCGCCAACCGTACAACGACCTCGACATACTCCCTGGTGTACCGATCCACAGCAGCCCACTCATCGGCAGTCATGCCGTAGTAATCGATCAGGGCGCCGGAGAGCACGGGACCGCAGTGGTTGTGAGACGCGGTCAGAAAAATGTCGGCCGGGGACAAACCCAAGTCACGGTGAAGCGCATCCTGAATTTGCCGCACGGTCTCCGGGGCAAATCCCATCTGATCCGAAGAGATGAAGACTCCCCGCCGCCCCGCGGCATCCGTGACAGCCAACGCGGCTGTGCGGAGTGGATGCAGAATCCCGTCCGCCGGGCGGCTGCGGCCGCCGTATCCCCCGAGCCACAGGGGTTCCCGAGGAGTAACATCCGCCTGCGCGACGCCGATGAGCCAGTGCATCCCATAGTCTCCCCACCCAGAGTCCGGGCGGAGCCGGACCGAAGGCTATTCCATCCGAGTTGTGGAACGCCCACTCGAGGCCGACAGTCCGACGAATCGCTTCCCGTTACCTCTCCGCCACCCCATGACTCCTGCACAGATCGCCGTGGCTCTCCTCTATGGGTTGTCCTGCATCCTCCTTGCCGCAATCGGGGTGCGGCATGTGGAATTGGTAAGCGGACAGTACCTCAGCACCGGGGTTCCGCCACTGCCTGCGTTTGCCGGTCTGCTTCTGCTGGGCTGCATCCGACCGCTGCTTCTGCGAGCCGCTCCTCGCTTTGCTCCGACGCGCGCTCAGATCACGCTCGCCTACTGCGTGGCCTGCGCGGGAGTGCCGCTGTGCGGCCTCTACCACGTGAGGGCGCTCCTTCCGGAGCTCGTGTCTCTCCAGTTCTGGAGTAGGGACGGAGGTCCGATGGTCGGTCTCTCCGACTACTTCCCGAGTTGGCTCGTACCGCAGGATCCCGATGCGGTGAGGAACTACTTCGTCGGCGCTCCGGATCGGCGCACGCCCTGGGAGCACTGGGTGGTTCCTCTACTCTCCTGGTCCGGGTTGATCGGCTGCTTCTTCATCGGAATCTTCTCTCTGGTCACACTGATGGAGCGGCGGTGGGTTCGAGATGAAAAGCTCTCTTTTCCGCTGTTGAATCTCCCGCTCGCCCTCACGGCCGACGACTGGTCGGCGTACGGTCCCCGTGCCTCTCGCAGATCACTCTTCGCCCTGGGCGTCGGCATCGCGTTTCTCTTCAACGCGATCAATATCGCTCACAGTCTCGCTCCGGCGTTTCCGGGAATCGGGTTTTCCAGACCCCTGTTTCCAACCCCCCTCGACCGTCCCTGGTCGGCGCTCCGGGGAATGCGGATGTACTTCGAGCTCGAAACCATCGGCATGGGGTACTTCGTGCCGCTCGACGTGCTGTTCTCGGTGTGGTTCTTCCACTTTGCCGGACGAGCGGTGGCGGTGTTTGGCGTGGAGCAAGGTTACGACATTCCACGGTTTCCGTTCGGCCAGGAGCAGAGCGCCGGCGGTTACTTGATGATGGGACTGATTCTTCTCTGGAACCTGCGAGACCACCTGACGCGTTCCCTCGCCCGCTCGGTTGGGCTACTCCGACCGAACTCGGAAACTGGCCAGGAGCGCGCAGCCTGGACTGGATTGGGCCTGGGGACCGCCGGTGTCCTAACTTTTTGCAGCCTCGCGGGGTTTTCACTCGCGCTTGCGATTCCGTACTTCATCGTCCTCGGCTTGTTCGTGATCACCTATGCGCGCATCCGAGCTGAGACCGGAATGCCGTTTCAGTACGTCGTCCCCGAGGCGATGCCGAAGGCTCTGGTTCTGAACGGATTCGGGTACAGCCGTGCGCTGGAGTGGGGTGGCCGCCGGGGATTGGTGCTCTTCTCGTGCTTTGCCTGGCTATCTCGCTACCATCACACGCAGGAGATGGCGGCGTACCAGATGGACAGCCTGAAATTGGGTGACGAAGCCCGCGTCTCCCGTCGCCTGATGTTGGCCGGGCTCGCTCTCGGGCTGCTCATGGGCCTGGGCGCCGCATACTGGGCCCACCTTGGAGCGTACTACGACCAGGGGTCAAATCTCATCGCATCTGCCGGCGGCTACGGGGAACATCGTGCCCGAATGGCTCGGCAGGACTACCAGGTAATGGCCGGCGCGCTGCTGCATCCTCCAGCCCAGGACATCCCTGCGCTCTGGGCAACCGCGACCGGAGCGATCGTGACGGCGGCTCTCTCGCTGCTCAGGCGGTACTGGATCGGCTGCCCCTTCCATCCACTGGGATACCTGATGGCCAACGCCCCCGGGGACGTTTCCACCACCTGGTTCCCCATGCTCATTTCGTGGATCGCCAAGTTCAGCATCCTTCGCGTGGGAGGTCTAACGCTGTACAGGCGGGCAATGCCGCTGTTCCTCGGACTCACCATCGGCCACCTGCTCATTGCCGGAATCCTCTGGCCGATGTTCTCGCTATCGATTTCCAGGGACGCCGCAAACGCTTATCACGTCCTGTTTGGTGAGTGAGGCAGGGATGTTGTGGCGCTGCGCCCAACAGAGAGGTGTAAGCACGGCGGAGACCGTTCCGTCGCCTGGAGTGTCACAAAATGAAACGAAACGTTATCGGCTGGGGCGCCGCGGCGGTGCTGGCTGCCGCCGTTGCATCGCCCGCCTCGGCGCGCCCGCCCTACCTGCAAGCTTTCAAGGACCAATACAAGGTCACCGCCACCAGCAAGCCCCGCATCAACGCCGCCGCTAACTGCGCCGTGTGCCACATCGGCGCCCCCCGGGACGCCAAGTGGAACGGTTATGGCGAGGCTCTCGGCAAGGCCCTCGGCGCCAAGGGTGTCACCGACAAGGCCAAGCTGGCGGCAGCGCTCGCCGCCGTCGGCAAGATGCGTCCTGCCGGCCGACAGCAGACCTACGATCAGATTATCGAGCGCGACAATCTGCCGGGTGCGCCCGGCGGCGGCGCCCGGAATATGAACAACCAGCCCCCCGCCCAACCCGCACAGGCTGCGGCGGCGCCGCTCCGCGGTACGTGGGAAGCGCTGTTCAACGGCGTCAACATGGATGGTTGGGCCAAGATGAATCAGGGCAACTGGACCATCCAGAACGGCGTGCTGAAGTACACCGGCGGGGGGAATGGTTGGCTGCGAACCACCCGGCAGTTCAAGAACTACAGCATGGTCGTCGTTTGGAAGTACACCAACGCAACAGCCGCAAACGATGCCGGCATCTTTCTCAAAGGCGGGATGGCCGGCAATCCGTGGCCGACCGGTGGCGTCCAGTTGAACATGGGACCCCAGGACAACTTCGGATCCATCGGCGGCATCAGTGCCAGCCGACCTCGAGCCGACCTGATCAAGCGCAACGACTGGAATACCTACCAGGTCACCGTGATGAATGGCGACGTGACGGTCGCCATCAACAATCAGGTTGCCTGGCCGGGCGGAACGCTCGCATCGCTCAACCAGAACGGATACATCGGGCTCCAGGTCGAGGGCTTCCCGGTGGAGTTCGCACAGATCTGGGTGATGCCTCTGCCCTGATCCGGCGCATCGCGCGGCAAGGGGACACAGCCCCGGGTGGCCTCTGGGCCCCCGGGGCTGTGTCGTCTCTGTCCGTTGAACGCCCCCAACTGCCGTGAAAAAGAACTCCGAATCCCGAAACACTCGCGCCGCCCGAACCGCTGGACCAGTCGCCGGGTCTGCCGGGGGCTCCACCGGCAAGCCGGCTCCGGCGCCGCCTCGCAGCGCGGTCGACCGAGCCGACGAGATGCTGCGCCGGCTCGAAGCCGGGGAGCCTCGTGCCTCGAACGCAGCCTCAGAACTGGACCGCCTCAAGCTTGGTCTGGAGCGGGACGGTCTCTGGGAGCCCGTTGACGGCCGCATTCGCCGCTGGCTGGAGCGCACGCAGAGCCAGTCCGGCGATCGGGAGCAGACGCTGGCGTTCCTGACCCTCGCCTCACTCACCGGGAGTCCGGCTTACCTTCCCTTCCTCATCGAGACGGCAACCGCATCGGGGCTGAGTGCGGAGATTCGGATTCGCGCTATCGAGTGTATGCTGGGATTCACGGACGATCTCGCCACGGAGACGCTGGTCGACCTGTTGGACCCCGGGGTCAGCCTCCGGGTGCGGGTTGCGGCGGCACAGGCGCTTGGCCTGCGTGGGGATGCAGGCGTCTGCGCCGCGTTGGAAACAGCGGCCGCAGAGGCGGATCTCCCTGCTCTCTGGAATGCTCTTCAGGAGGCCCTGGAGCGACTACGGGGCTAGATTTTCAATGCCGACACAGTACCTTTCCACCCACGATTTCTCCGACCCCGACATCGTTCTGGCGGGCTCGCTGATCGACGGAACAGGGGCCGAACCTCGGCCCGACGTGGCTCTGCTGCTCCATCTGGGCCGTCTAGACCGGATCATTTCCAGGGACGCTCTCAGCCCGGGGATGATTCAGGGGGCACGGGTTCTGGATTTGTCCGGCTCGACGGTGATGCCGGGGATGATGGACACCCACGCCCATCTCACCTTCAGCGCCCTGGACTCTCACGACGCGGTCCGCAAGCAGGTCTCGGGTGAATCGGACGCCACGCTGGCGCTGAGGGCTCTCCGGAACGGCCTCGCGCATCTCGCGGCGGGGGTTACCACCCTGCGAGACACCGGCGGTCGGGGCTTTGTAACCCTCGACGTACGGGATGCCATCGCATCGGGTCTGGCGCCCGGTCCTCGAATTCAGGCGTCCGGCCCCGCGATCACGACCACCGGCGGACACCTCAACTATCTGGGACTCATCGCCGATGGCGCCGAAGCGCTCCGGGCCGCCTGCATTCAGGTGATGGATCGCGGGGCGGACTACATCAAGCTGTGTGCGACCGGCGGCATTATGACCGCCGAAAGCGATCCGATGCGGCCGCAATACGACACGGCTGCACTCGCCGGCGCGGTGGCGGTGGCCGAAGAGAGAGGCACGCTGGTTGCCGCCCACTCCCTTTCGGCCGAGGCGCTCGTTCAGTGCGTTGAGGCCGGTGTGAGGAGCATCGAACACTGCCTCTGGCAAGACGAGCCGGGGATCTTCCGGTTTCGTCCCGAAGTTGCCGACGTGATGATCCAGAAGAATATCTTCGCCGGGTTGACCTTCGCGGGGATCGCGCAGATGCGCTTCCGCTCTCGCGTGCTGGGGCAGTCCGTGCCTGACGATCTGGGCGTGTGGATGACCCGCCTCGAGGCCAGGTACGAGGCCGAAAAGGAGATGTTGGCCCGGGGCGTGCGCTATGTGCTCCATAGCGACGCCGGCGTACGCGAGACGCCGTTCGGCGCCTTCTGGTTGATCCCGGCCAGCGCCTGTTACGAGTTGGAGTTGACGCCCCTGCAGGCGATCCGAGCGATCACTCAGAGTCCGGCGGAGCTGATGCAGATCGGCGAGGATGTCGGGACCCTGGAGCCGGGAAAAGTGGCCGATTTCCTGGTCTACGAGAAGAGCCCGGCGGACAACATCCGAAACATCCAATCGCCGCGGGCCGTGTTTCAAAGCGGTCGCCTTACCGTTGACGCAGGTAGTCTGATAGTGCGGACCCTGAAATGAAGATCGAGGCGGTCGAATCCATCGGGGTCTCTACCCGAACCGAGCGGAACGCGGCGGACGGTTCGCAGGATGCGCTCCTCATCCTGATCCGCACCGACACCGGACTCGTCGGAATCGGTGAAGCCGACACGTCCCCCTGGATCGGGAAAGCCGTCTTGGAAGCGCCGGTTTCAGGCGACAAGTGCCAGGGCCTGGCCCGGCAGCTTCTGGGAGAGTCCCCGTTCAACGTGGAGAAGATCTGGAGCAACTGCTTCTACCGCTCCTACAAGTACGGCCGAACCGGCGCCGCCCTGAATGTGATGAGCGGCATCGACATGGCGCTCTGGGATCTCATCGGGAAGGCGGCCGGCCAGCCGGTTCATGCCGTCCTCGGGAGCACCGGGGTGGACTCCGTCGCGCCCTACGCCAGCGTGTTGTTTCCGGAGGATCCGCACAATCTCGCCGACATCCGGCACAAGGCGCGTCACGCCGTCGAGGCCGGCTTCGCAGGGGTCAAGTTCGGCTGGGGCAGCTTCGGCTATGAGGCCCACCACGACTACGCGATGCTCGAGGCCGCGCGCGAGATCATCGGGCCCGACATGCCGCTCATGATCGATGTCGGGATGCGCTGGGACACGCAGACAGCGATCGAACGTCTGGAGCATCTGAAGCCGCTGGCGCCCTACTGGGTCGAAGAGCCGTGCTACGCCGAAGAGTATGCCTGCTATCGAGCCATCGCTGAGGCGCACCCCTGGACGAGAATTGTCGGTGGCGAGCAGGAATACAACCGCTGGGGCTTCCGACGGCTCATCGACGAAGGTAGAGTCAAGGGAATCCAGCCGGATCTCGCCCGAAACGGCGGCATCACCGAGACTCGAAAGGTCGCGGCCATCGCGCAGGAACGTGGGGTGCCGATCTTTCTACACGGCTGGAGCACGAACGTCCTCATCGCCGCGAACCTGAACTTCATCGCCGCCACCCCGAATTGCCGCTGGCTGGAATACCACGTGGGCGACTCTCCATTGCGGTGGAACCTGACGCTGGAGCAATTCCCCGTGGAAAATGGTCGGGTTCGAGTTCCGACGGGGCCGGGCCTGGGCGTTACGCTAAACTGGGATGCCGTGGAGCGGTATCGGATCTTCTAGACTATGCTTGCCATCAACTTCTACTCCTCACTGTATGAGGACATGCTCATCCGAGGTCGAAAGACGGCCACGATCCGACTTGGGGACAAGTCGGACAAATACCATGCGGGAGAACTCGTGTGGATCACCGTGGGTCAGCGGTACGGCCGCCGCCGAAAGCTATTCACCGGCATCATCGACTCGGTGGTAGTGAAGCCGATCTCGGAAATCAGCCCTCGCGAGCTCGACCGCGAGAATCCCGAGATGCGGACCCACGAAGAGCTGGCCAAGTTCTTGAGCATGGTCTACGACCGACCGGTGGTAGCCGAGCACACGATCACGATCGTTCACTTTTCACCTGTCTCCGAGTAGACGCCCACCGGCGGCTCGGTGCAGCATCGAGCCGCGTCCCCTCGCCTTCCCTGGGGCACCCCGGCGGCCCCCGAATTGACATTCGGGCCCGTCGATGGTATCTTCGGTGCGCCGGTTGCTGGGGAGTTCGCAAACGAGCCGGCATGGAATGGTTGGATGAAGCTGCGTCGAGGCGCGTTTCATCCAGTCATTCTCTGCCCGCGGCTTCCTCGGCATCTCGGTCCTGACGAGCAACCGCTTCGCGCGGCGAAGTGGACATCGCCCTGATCTGTGGGGCGTGGAGGCCTCTCGTAACATGGCTCTGGCTACGGATCGTAAGAACGCCATCATTGCGGAATTCAAGACCCACGAGACCGACACTGGGTCTCCTGAAGTGCAAATCGCACTTCTCACCTCGCGGATCCTTCAGCTTACCGACCATCTCAGGTCGCATCCGAAGGACTTCCACTCCCGACGGGGACTCTTGATGCTGGTCGGGCAGCGCCGCAGACTGTTGGACTATTTGAACAGCAAGGACATCGCCCGGTATCGTGCGGTGATCGCCCGGCTGAATATCCGCCGCTAGGGGCAGCGATGATGAGGAGCCGCGTTCGACTGTTCGGAGCGGCTCCAACTGTAAGGAAGAACCTATCGTCCCAGTGCGGCCCACCTACCGGCATCCAGAATTTCAGACTCGGTCACGTTTTGACGTGTGGGAACGCTCTCTCCGCGCCTGCTGAGGGAGCGTTCGTGTTTTCTGGCATCTGGATTCCTGATTGGGCCCAACGGGATGTATCGCCGGCTAACCCCCGGCATCAATGGAGTTACGACGGATGATCGATCGTCGAGAGCTAACCCTGGGCGGCCAGGTATGGGTCTTCGAAACCGGTCGGGTGGCCAAACAGGCCGGCGGCGGAGTTACAGTCCGCTGCGGCGACACCATGGTCCTCGGTACCGCAACGATGAGCCGCGAGCCGCGAGAGGGATTGGACTTTTTCCCACTCACCTGCGACTTCGAAGAGCGCATGTATTCCGTGGGCAAGATCCCCGGTGGATTCTTCAAGCGGGAAGGCAAGCTGAGCGAACGCGCCGTGCTCACCTCCCGCCTCATTGACCGACCCCTTCGACCGCTCTTCCCCTCCGGAATGCGGAACGATGTTCAGGTCGTCGCGATGACCCTTTCCGTGACGCAGGAGTGTCCGCCGGACATCGTCGGCGTCAACGCCGCATCGGCGGCGCTCACCATCTCCGACATTCCCTGGAACGGCCCGATCGGCGCCGTTCGAGTGGGCTTGATCGATGACGAATTCGTTCTCAACCCCTCCCGCGAGGCGCTTGAGCACAGTGCGCTCGATCTCGTCGTCGCCGGCTCGATTGACGCCATCATCATGGTGGAGGCGGGCGCGAGCGAGGTGCCCGAAGCCGTGGTGCTCGATGCGATGCGCTTCGGCCACGACGCGGTAAAGGAAATCTGCTCCTTCCTCATCGAGTGGCGAGCCGCGGTCGGCAAGCCCCACCGCACCGTGAAGGTGAAGACCGTCGCACCGGATCTCGTTGACATTGTGCGCGCGGCCTACGCCACCGAAATCCGCGCCACCCTGTTCAATCCCGACAAGGCTACCCGAGAAGATGCGGTGAGCGAGTTGCAGAGCTCGATCGTCCGCAAGCTGGCGGAGCAGTTCCCGGATCGTGCGAACGAGTTGAACGAGGCAGTGGGCAAGGTCCTCAAGCAGGAACTGCGCTCGATGATCATCGAGGAGCGACGACGGCCCGACGGTCGCGGTCCCGAGGACATCCGAACGATCACCTGCGAGGTGGGGATCCTCCCGCGGGCCCATGGATCGGCGCTCTTCACCCGAGGTCAAACCCAGGTTCTCTCGGTAGCCACACTCGGCGGCACCTCCGAGGACCAGATGATCGACGGCCTTGGCGAAGAATCCACCAAGGAATACATGCATCACTACAACTTCCCGCCCTACAGCGTGGGAGAAGTCAGGCCGATGCGTGGCCCCGGCCGGCGAGAAATCGGTCATGGCGCCCTGGCCGAGCGAGCCCTTCGGGCAGTGCTTCCCGCCAAGGAAGTCTTCCCGTATGTCATTCGGGTGGTTTCCGATGTGCTGGAGTCGAACGGCTCCACCTCGATGGGAAGCACGTGCGGCAGCACGCTGGCCTTGATGGATGCGGGAGTGCCGATCAAGGCGCCTGTCTCCGGCATCGCCATGGGGCTGATGACGGACGGCGACAAGTATGTCGTTCTCTCCGACATCCAGGGCACCGAGGACTTCGGCGGCGACATGGACTTCAAGGTGACCGGCACCGAAGCGGGCGTCACCGCGATGCAGATGGACACCAAGATCGCCGGCATCCCGTGGCAGGTGATGGAAGAGGCCGTGGCCCAGGCACGGGCCGGACGCCTCCACATCATGTCCCGGATGCTTGCCGCAATCGAGATTCCTCGTGACGAGCTCTCACTGCACGCGCCTCGCATCCTGAGCCTCGAAATCAGCCCCGAGAAGATCGGCGAGCTGATCGGGCCGGGCGGCAAGACGATCAAGAAGATCCAGGCCGATACCGGCACCAAGATCGACATCGAGCAGGACGGTCGCGTCTTCGTTGCGGCGGCGGACGGTGAGTCCGGCGCCCGAGCGGTGAAGATGATCGAAGCGCTGACCCGCGAGTTTGTCGTGGGCCAGTCCTTCATCGGCAAGATCACCCGCCTGATGGGCAAGGGCGCCATGATGGAGATCTCTCCCGGCAAGGAGGGTCTAATCCCCACGCACGAGCTGAGCCATCATCGCATCGGTCGACCCGATGACGTGGTGAAGATCGGCGACGAAGTGGAAGCCAAGATCATCGGCATCGATGCTCAAGGCCGAGTGGATCTCTCCCGCAAGGCGTGTCTGGATCCGAACACGGAGCCGGAACCGGCTCAGATCTCGCCGCCCCGCCCGGATCGTGGAGATCGCTTCGGCGATCGCGGCGATCGGCGAGGTGGACCGCGGGGCGACCGTGGTGGCGACCGCGGCGGTGATCGAGGTGGTGACCGCCCCGGAGATCGCTTCGGGCGTGACCGAGGGGATCGGCCCGACCGGGATCGCGACCGGCCGGAGTCGGCCTTCGCGGACCGTGAACTGGCGCCCCCGCCGCCTCCACCCCCCGCGCCGGCTGCGGAAGCGCCACCGTCTGCGGACCGCGCCCCCCGAGGCGACATCCCACCGCGTCCGCCGTCTTCAGGCGAGACCCCGGTGAGCGCCCGCTTCCGCCCTCCGAAGCGGCTGGCCTGATGGTGCAGCCGAAGGATCAATGATCTCTGATCTGATCGAATCGACCGTTCGGGAGAGTCATCTCCCGAACGGCATTCGCGTAGCGACCGAAACGGTGCCGCACGCCTACGGCGTCGCGATCGGGATCCGCGTTCACAGCGGCTCGCGCGACGAAGATGAACAACAGGTCGGTATTTCACACCTGTTGGAGCACATGTTTTTCAAGGGCACCACGCTCCGCTCGGCGCGCCAGATCGCCGAGGAGATGGATGCCATCGGCGGAAACCTCGACGCCTTCACGAGCAAGGAGTACGCCGGGTACGGCTCCCGCGTCCTGCCGGAGCACGTTCCGTTCGCCCTTGAACTCCTCACCGACGTCCTGCGCAACCCGCGATTGGACGAGGACGATCTCGAGCTCGAGAAAAGCGTGGTGCTCGAGGAAATCAAGGGGATCGAAGACTCTCCCGAAGAGTATGTCCACGAGGTCTTCTCGGCTTCCGTTTGGCCCGATCATCCGCTGGGACGTCCGATCATCGGCACACCCGAGGTCGTATCCCGTCTGACCGCGGAAGAACTGCGGGAGCACCTCACCCGGCATTACGTGCCGGAACGCCTGGTGTTCGCGGCGTCGGGAGCCATCTCGCACGAGGATTTTGAAGCTCTCGTCTCTCAGCACTTCGGCGATCTCGCCGGCGAGGCGCTGCCCAGGTCCACGGAGAGTCCTGTTTGTCGCACGCCCCGCACTCTTCTCGCGCGGGCGACCGAGCAAACTCACTTTTGCATGGGGCTAAACGCGCTGGCCGAGACCGATCCGGACCGCTGGGCGCTCCGAATTGTAAACCTCATTCTTGGGGGCGGAATGAGTTCCCGGCTCTTTCAGGAGATTCGTGAAGAGCGCGGACTGTGCTACTCTATCGGATCCGATCTCATTAGCTTTCGAGAGGGCGGGCTCTTCGTGATCTACTCGGACACGAGCCCGGAACACGTCGAGGAGTTGGAAGAACTGGCGCGGGCAGCTCTGCATCGAGTCACGCGAGAGGGCGTTTCCCTCGAGGAGCTCCGGCGAGCTAAAGCTCAGGTGCGCGCGGCGACCCTGCTCTCTCTGGATGATGTCGGTACGCGGATGAACCGTCTGGCGCGGAGCATTCTCTACCACAACCGGGTGGTCCCGCTCGCCGACCTGATGTCCCAGGTGGATCGAGTGACGGCGGAAGACTGCCTGCGGGTTGCGGAGCGTGTGTTTTCAGGATCCGAGCTGGCGTTTGCCGCCATCGGACCCTTTTGATCTGGAACGAACAGTCATGAGTATCCGCGTAGCAGTGGCCGGCGCGGCCGGCAGGATGGGACGCACGGTCGTCAGGGCCGTTCACGGTGACCCGGACTTGACGATTTGCGGCGCACTTGATGTCGCATGTCTCGGCGAGGACGCCGGAACGCTTGCCGGAGTCGGCGTGGTGGGGATCGCCATCAGCGACAGCGCCTCATCGATGTTGGAAGACTCTCGTGCGGATGTGCTGGTGGACTTCACACGCGCCTCCGCAGCTTACCAGAATGCGGTGGCCGCCCTGAAACTGGGCGTTTCGCCGGTCATCGGCACAACGGGAATGCCGGCCGAGCAGGTCGTGGAACTCGCCCGCCTCTCCGAGGAGCATGGCACGGGCTGCTTCATGGCGCCCAATTTCGCGATCGGAGCCGTCCTGATGATGTTGTTCGCCCGGCAGGCGGCGCGCTACATGCCTGAAGTTGAAGTCATTGAGTTTCACGGCGAACAAAAGATCGATGCCCCGAGCGGCACGGCAATGCGTACCCTGGACTTCATCCACGAGGGCAGAGCGGCCCGCACCGCCGTGCGACCGGAGCGGGAAGAGTTCAAGCTCCCCGGCGCACGAGGGGGAGACTCCGACGGGGTTCGGGTGCACTCCGTTCGACTACCGGGCTATGTGGCCCATCAAGAGTGTCTCTTCGGCGGGCTCGGTCAGACCCTCACCATTCGGCACGACAGCACCGATCGAGTGAGCTTCATGCCCGGAGTTCTACTTGCCTGCAAACAGGTCCGCGGCTTGAAACGCCTCGTCGTGGGTCTGGAACATTTGCTGGAACTGTAAAGAACTACGGGAGTCTGAGGGTCGAAATGAATACGGGATATCGAGTGGCGGTCGTCGGCGCGGGCGCCGTCGGCGTGGAGATGATTCGAATTCTCCGGGAGCGGGCGTTTCCGATTTCGGACTTGCAGGTGCTGGCACGCTCCGACCGGGAGATGGTCGTCGACGGCCTCACCTATCCGGTGCGAACCACCACGGAAGAGGCCTTCGCGGGCGTGCAGATCGCGCTCTTCGCCGGCACCGAAGGTGAAAAGGGCGCCGCCGTCACCTTTGGACCTGCGGCAGTCCGGCACGGAGCCGTGGTGATCGATAACGGCAAGGACTTCCGGATGGATCCGAAGGTGCCGCTGGTGGTGCCGGAGGTGAACGGCGAGGACGTGGAGTGGCACGAGGGGATCATCGCAAATCCCAACTGTTCCACGGTACAGATGGTGCACGCGTTGAAGCCCCTGTACGATCTCTCCCCCATCCGACGCATCGTCGTCTCCACCTATCAGTCCATCTCCGGTTCCGGCGCGCCGGCCGTGAGGGAGTTTGAACAGCAGATCCGGGCCGTAGCCGACGGTATGAACATGCCGGACTACGTGCACATTCCGGCCCAGCTCGCTCAAAACGTTCTCGCGGGATGCTGGACGTTTCTGGAAAACGGCTATCAGGACGAAGAGTGGAAGATGATTCTGGAGACGCACAAGATCCTCCACGACAATCAGATCTTGATCAGTCCCACCACGGTTCGAGTGCCGGTCATTGCGGGGCATTCGGAGAGCGTCTACATCGAGACCGAGCGGAAGATTACCGCCGATGAGGCCAGAGACGCGCTTTCCCGCTTCCCGAATATCCGAGTGGTGGATGACCTGCTCGGCGGGGAGAAGAATCCGTTCGCCAGAAGTTGCCCCACTCCGCTGGATGCCGCCGGCGGGTCGGATACTCTGGTGGGCCGCATCCGGGAGGACCCTTTCGTCCCGAACGGCTTGCTGCTGTGGGTGGTCAACGACAACCTGCGTAAGGGCGCCGCGCTGAACGCGGTTCAAATTGCGGAAGAGGTCGTTCGACGCAACCGACTCATCCGCTAGCCTGCGCCGACTTCCCGCGGGAGCCGGCTCTCCCGCTGATGCCGAATACGGCTCCTTGGAGCACAGAAGGAACTCTGGCTCCAAGGAGCCCAATCTCTCCTCGGAACGGGCGAGAGACAGCGTCCGTGTACGGCCGCCGGGAGACGCTTGAATGGACTTTGGACGCCTGATCACCGCCATGCTCACGCCCATGCTCGACGACGACAGCGTGGACTATGAGGGCGCCGCACGATTGGCGAACCATTTGGTGGACACCGGGTCCGATGCCATCGTTGTGACGGGCACCACCGGCGAGTCGCCAACCCTGACTGAAGCTGAGAAGCTGGATCTCTATCGCGTGGTTCTTGCCGCGGTGGGTGACCGGGCCAGGGTGATCGCCGGCAGCGGCAATTACTGCACGGCAGAATCGATCGCTCTGACGCAGGCCGCCGAGCGCGTCGGCGTCCACGGAGCAATGCTGGTCGTCCCCTATTACAACAATCCCCCGCAAGAGGGACTGTATCGGCACTTCAGCTCCGTTGCCGAGGCAACTGGATTGCCGATCATCCTTTACAACGTCCCCAGTCGCTCGCCTCGAAACCTCGAAGCCTCGACCACGATCCGCCTTTCCGAAGTCAACAACATCGTCGCCATCAAGGAAGCCAGCGGTAAGCTGGAGCAGATCACCGAGATCATCGCCGGCACTCCCGAAGGCTTCCGAGTTTACAGTGGCGATGATTCAGCCACCCTCCCGCTGATGAGCATGGGAGGATACGGCATCATCAGTGTCGCTTCGCATGTGGCGGGGCGACTCATCCGAACTATGATCGATCACTTCGCGGCCGGCCGAGTGGCCGAAGCCGCGCAACTTCACGGGCGCTTGCTGCCCCTCTTCAACGCGTGCTTCTGCACCACCAACCCGATCCCCATCAAGGCCGGAACAGACTTGCTCGGCCTCCCCTCGGGATCGGTAAGGCTGCCGCTCATCGCAGCCGACGAACGGGTGCGTGAAAACATGCGTCGGGAGATGGCCGCACTCGGACTCATCTAGGAGACGTATGCCAAAGGATCGCCTGGCTATCATCCCGCTCGGAGGCGCAACCGAGATCGGGAAAAACATGACCGTGTACCGCGTGCGCGACCGCTATCTCGTGGTCGACTGCGGCCTGATGTTCCCCGACGAATCTCAGCTCGGAGTGGATGTTCTCATCCCAGATGTGACCTTCCTGATCGAAAACCGGGACAAAGTCCTGGGAATCGTTATTACTCATGGACATGAAGATCATATCGGAGCACTCCCCCACGTCCTGAAGCAGGTGTCCCTGCCCATCTGGGCCACCCGGCTCACCCTGGGAATGATCCGTCGCAAGTTGCACGAGCACGGGCTGTGGGGCGATACGGACTGGCATCTCGTGGAGGACGGCGACCGCGTGGCGCTGGGACCGTTCGAGGTCGAATTCGTCCACATCAATCACAGTGTTCCCGACTCGTGCAGCCTGGTAATTCGCACACCCCTGGGAAATGTGCTCCACACCGGTGACTTCAAGTTTGACCAGACACCCGTGGACGGTCGCCCGGCAGACATCTCAGCCCTGGCGCGCGCCGGCAGCGAGGGCATTCTGGCACTGGTCACCGACTCCACAAACGTGGACAAGCCGGGCTATGTGCCCTCCGAGCGCGTGGTGGGCCTGGCGTTGGACGGCGTGTTTCGAGACGCGCCCGGTCGGATCATCGTCGCAACTTTTGCTTCCAACCTCTCCCGAATCCAGCAGCTCATCCAACTCTCCGAGAAGCACGGTCGCCGCGTGGCGCTCGCCGGTCGAAGCATGACGGCGAACGTGGATGTCGCTCGGGAGTTGGGGTACCTCACCGTCGGTGATGCCACTCTGGTGCGCCTCGAAGACATCTCTCACCTACCCGCGGCACAGGTGACCGTCATTTCCACCGGCAGCCAGGGGGAGCCGCTCTCGGCGTTGAGTCGGATGGCCTCGGGCGACCACCGGCAAGTTCGGATTCAGGAGGGCGACACGGTGGTGATGTCCTCGACGGCCATTCCCGGCAACGAGGGGGTGGTGTGGCGGGTCATCAATCAGCTCTTCCGGCATGGCGCCAACGTCTTCCACAGCCCCATGCATCCAAACATTCACGTTTCGGGCCATGGCAATCAGGAAGAGTTGAAGCAGATGGCCAATCTCGCCCGCCCTCGCTACATCATCCCGGTTCATGGCGAGCATCGACACCAGGAACTCTGGCGTCGCATGGGTGAGACGATGGGCTACCCTGTCATCAAGCTCGACAACGGGGACGTGCTGGAACTCGATCATCAGGAAGCCGAGATTACCGGCAAGGTGACCCATGGCGTCGTCATCGTGGACGGCAGCGGCACGACCGACATCGAAGACGTGGTGCTGCGAGATCGACGCCACCTCTCGCAAGACGGTATCTTTCTCGTGGTTTGCTCCGTCGATACTGAGACCGGAAAAGTGCTGGCCGGGCCGGACTGCATCTCCCGGGGGGCCATTCTCACCTCCGAGGAAGAGCACGTGCATGAGGAGGCCCGAGATCGCGTGGGTCAGTATCTGAACTCGCTCCCAACCGACTCCGGTCGGGATTGGAACGAAGTCCGGCAAGACATTCGGAGAATGGTCAACAAGTTGCTCCAGCAGAAAACCGGACGACGCCCGATGGTGGTGCCGGTGATCATGCAGGCCTGAACTCGACCCGGAAGTGACGCGCTCAAAGGAGTTGAAGGTGCGAACGTGGACTGGCCATGGCGGCTGCTGTCTGACGCTGGCGTTAACTCTTTGGGCTGCGTCGCCGGGGAGCGCCGCGCCCGCGTCCGAAGTTCGCCTGGAGGACCCTCAGGGCAAGCTTGTCCTTCGGATTGTTCCCGAGGGCAAAGGATTTCGAGTGGAGTCTTCCTCAGGCAAGAAGCTTGGATCGGTGAAGGTGGAGGCGGATCGCGTCAAGGCGAAAGACGACGCCGGGAAGCCGCGCTACAAGATCAAGTCGCAGCCGGACGGCTTTAAGCTGTACCAGGAGCCGGCAACTGCCGGTGGAGCCGATATCGAGATGGCGCAGTGGATTGTGCAGCCGGAAGGATTTCGGCTCAAGGCCCCGGACGGCAAGGTCGTTTTCTCCGGTAAGAACCGGGAAACTCGGGTCAAGGTTCAGAATGCGGCCGGCAAGGATGTCTATGCGTTGAAGGGCCGACCGGATGGCTCCGAGATCGAGGACCCCGCCGGAAAGCGGCTCTTTCGTCTGAAGCCCACGGCATCGCCGGCGTCCTCCCTATTCGCCGTGATACCGGGCTACGATCCCCTCGCCCGGGCCACCGTGTTGGCCTACGAGGCGTCGATCGGCGCCTCAGCCGTTGGGGCACGACGATGAGCGGCGGCAACCCCAGAGACCCGCTGCCGATCGGGGCCGAGAGTTGCAAAGAGTCGGCGGGGCTCCTCATTCCCCGGCGCTGCAAGCAGGGAGCAACCGTTCGGTGCCAGGCCTGTGGCAAACCGGTGTGCGGCCAGCACACGGCCAATCTGCCCACCGGCGGTCTCGGCTGCGCGACGTGCGCCAGGGTTTCGCCCGTGGGAGATCCGATGTACCGGCCCGCCTCGGTCTACGAGTCCTACGGCTACCATCCGATGTTCATCACCGGGTGGAGAAGCTCCGTGGGACCGGCCCACATCGCGTCTGGGTACACTGAGTCGGACTACGCTGCCTTCGAGACCGGCGCCCCGGGGCAGCCACTCGACACCATAAGCGAGGATGTGCACGGAAGTTGATCTTTCCCACTCTTCCCCGGTCGGTCCTCATCCTGTCCGATCAGTATCCGCCGCAGCCTGGCGGGTTGGCGCGATCCACCCAGCGATTTGCTCGCCACGCCCGGACACTTGGATCAGAAGTCACCGTACTCGTCACCCGAGGGGAAGGCGTCCCTGGGGCGCTGCTCCCCACGGACGACAACGAGATTCCGGTGTACCGTCTCGGATTGCTGCGAGACCCCGTGGACGCTCGCCAGCGCACGGTTCAGGTAGCTCAGTGGCTGCACTCCGAGCGCTCGTTTGATCTCATCCACGGGCAGTACGCCAGTACCTCGGGCTATCTCACTGTGTACCTCGCTCGAATGCTGCGGGCAGCGTCGTACGTCAACATCCGGGGAAACGATCTGGATCGCGACGTTCACGACGCGCTGAAGTTCGGACACCTCCATTGGGCGCTTTCCAATGCCGACGGGGTGGGCGCGGTCTCGCAGGCGCTCAAGAGCCAGGCCGAGTTCCTCGCAGACCGCGTCGACATCCGATACATCCCCAACAGCGTGGATCCCGAGGTGTTCAGTCCTGGTACACCCGACCCGGCTCTTCGAGAGGCCCTTGGATTGCCGGACGGGAAGGTGCTGGGGTTCACAGGAGAACTTCGTGCCAAAAAAGGCGTCGAGTTTCTACTGGACGCGCTGGTGGAGTGCAATCGGGAAAGCCCGACTAACCTGCTCATCCTCGGCGCCATACGCCCGGAAGCTCAGCCGCTCCTTGAGGGTTTCTCCGTTGCAGAACCCCAGCTTGCGGACCGCATCTGCATCGCTCCCTATCAGCACGACCTGTCGAACTGTGCGCGGTATTACCGGCTGATGGATCTGTTTCTAGCACCATCTCTCTGGGAGGGGATGCCGAACAGCGTGTTGGAAGCGATGGCGTGTGCGTTGCCTGTGGTCGCCAGCGATGCGGGCGGCATCCCCGATCTCCTGGAGCACGGCGAGACCGGTTGGATGTTCAGCCGCCACCAGCTTCACGAGTTCGGGGCGTCGGTTCGCGAGATCCTGTCAATGGAAGCCGGCCACCGCGCGGCCGTCGGTCGGGCGGCGCGAGATTTCGTGGTGGACCGCCATTCTCCGCAGCGGGAACTTGAAGCCCTGCGAGAGGCTTACGTGGACGCACTGCTCGCCAGTCGCCAGATACGGCTTTAGCTCGGAGCCCCGAGCTCGCGGTAGAGCGCGGTCCACGACGTGTCGTGATGCTCCCACGGAAACCGCTGTTCCGCAGCCGTCCTCGCCGCGGCTCCCATTGCTCGGGCACGATCCCCATCTCCCATCAGAAGCGCCAGAGCTTCGGCCAGTCGGCGAGGCTTGTCCGGCTTGAACAACAGCCCGGTCTCGCCGTCCGTCAGGATCTCTCTCACGGCAGGGAGACGCGAGGCGACGATCGGGCGACCGGCGGCCATGTAGTCCAGAATCTTGAGCGGGCAGCACCCCTGGGTGATGTTTCGATCACAGGGCGTCAGCGGCGCCACGCAGAGATCGGCGCCGTAGAGATGAGTTCCGACATCGCCGGGATCGACGGTACCTTCGAGCGCCACGCGGCCTTCGAGCCCCGCCCGTCGAATCCGCCGCTCCAGATCGCGGAGCCAGGTCTTTCTCCCGCCCCCCACGATGTGGCACGTGCCTTGCCACTCTTCACCCAACTCCGCGAGAGCATCTACCAGCATGTCTACTCCCTGCCACGGCGCCGTGGTTCCGAGGTAGAGGATCCGGTGTCCGGGCGCATCGGGCCGAGGTGTGGAGAGGCGACTCGGATCGGGAAGATCGGCGCCGTTGGGAATGACTCGCAGCAGCTCGCCATGGGCGCCCAGGGATCGAAGGTATCTCGCCGTGGTGTGGCTCTGCGTCACCACGCGGTCCGCCGCGGTGAGGAGCGCACGCTCGTTCGCCCGCAGTCGGTTGGTCAGATCCCGTCGCGAGCCGACTGCCGGGTAGTGGTACTTGAGCTCGATGCTCGGCAGGCCGTTGACCTCATACACGATCCGGTAGCCCCCATTTTCGCGACCGGTGAGCACCGCCAGCCCCTCCCAAGGGGATCGAACGTGAACAACGTCGAACGAGCCCTCGGCGATCCTCTGCGCGAGCCGGTCCGCCCACTCCAGCACCCGGTCCAGGTAGTGCCCTTCCTCCAACTCCATTTCGCGGTGATCGATTCCGGCCGGCCAGGTGGTCGACCCCGTCCCCAGGAGCGAGTGCAGTTCGACGCAGCAGCCTGCCGCAGCAATGGCCGAGACGGTGTGACGGATGTGGATAGCGGCGCCCTTGGATGAAGGCACCGCGTCGAAGGAAGCGTACAGGACGTTGAAAGGCATGAGGCTAGTGGTCTGTCAGGGCGGAGTTGATTCTTCACCGGAGCCTCGGACGAAGATGTGATTCACTTGGTGTGGAGGTAATCCCTGTGCCCAAGAAATACCGCGTGACGCTCACACCAGACGAACGCGAGCAGTTGTCC